>Ga0315904_10000621_pt1 | contig 56443 bp, 39 predicted proteins | sample LakEriMetagenome_6_FD_203529 | JGI IMG/M metagenome (GOLD analysis project Ga0315904, IMG submission 203529) | Freshwater fungal communities from buoy surface, Lake Erie, Ohio, United States - Buoy 12 MA120 | ecosystem: Environmental > Aquatic > Freshwater > Lake | place: USA: Lake Erie, Ohio...
TCAGCGCCACGTACAGCACCTTGCTGAGCAGATGCAGTCCCTGGTCCTGATGGAAATTCGTCCACTTCTCGCACTTCGCGAAGTCAATGAGCCAGTGCAGCACGAATTCCGCAAATCCGAAGGCCGCGCTCCCCGTGATGACCCACACGGCCCCCGCATGCACCAGCGAATGCGCGGTCAGACAGTACACCCACAGCGACCCCGGTGAATCGCCGATGTAATCAATGCTCTTGATGTGCCGGTTCTTCCGGATCGCCAGAAACTTCCCCTGCAGGGGATAGTCGGCGAGAGCATGACCGATCGTGAACGCAAACAGCAATGCCCACGGACCTTGGTCCACGGTGCCGGAAAGAAGGTAGGCCAGCATTTCCATGCGTCAGAATTCGGGGAAACTTCAGTTTTGACCCCTCCCGCCCTCCCGTAAAGCGCAGATGCCACCACCCGGACCAGCCCCCGGCACTGTCTCCTTTCAGCAGATTCACGGATGATTTCCCCCGTCGACGGATGCGCCGCCAACCCGGAAAACTAAGGCTTGATTGCCATGACCGCCCGGCTCCTCTCCGCCCTCGTCTGTCTCACGGCCCTCTCCGCCACCACAGCCAGCGATTCACCCACGCCGCCACCCCCCAGTACTCCAGCGCCCGGCTCCACCGCCCCCGCATGGCTGGAAACATGGATCGTTGTCCCGGACGACATGGCCGACCCTGCCGGCTACCCGCTCTGGCGCGATTCCATGACGCTCACTCTCCCGGCGGGCATGGGCAAGGCCACGGTCCTCATCAATGGCAAATCCATCCACGACGGGCTTGATGTGCCGCCAGACCGCCCGCTCCGCTGCAAGATCCCGCGCGATTCCTTCCAGAAGGGCCTCGCCAACAGTCTCGCGGTCGGTGTCGCGCCCGCCACCAGCTCCGCTCTGCCAAACCCGGCATGGCTCAAGGAACATCCCCCGGTCCTCGCAGGATACTTCGACGAATTGTCCCTCCAGCGATGGTCCAGCCGCACAGCGGCCCCGGAGCCTTCCCAGCTCGCAGCGGCAGATCCCTCCAGCCGCAGAGAACACTACACCCCAGCCGAATTCCGCCCGGCCACCACGGTCATGCAGGCCAGCCCTGTGCTCGAACGCGGCACCTTCGTGCCCCCGGATCAGGCCCTCGCCCTCCTCAAACCCCATCCCGACTTCACTGTCGAATCCCTCCTCCACGAACCCCTCGTCGCCCAACCCACCCACCTCAGCTACGACGAACGGGGACGCCTCTGGGTCGCCCAGTACCGCCAGTACCCCTACCCATCAGGCGTCCGCATGATCAGCCGCGACAAGTACTACCGCTCGAAATACGACCGCATCCCGCCTCCCCCGCCAAACCACGACAAAGGAGCCGACCGCATCACGGTCCACGAAGATACCGACGGCGACGGATCGTTCGACCTCCACCGCACGGTCCTCGACGGCCTCAATATGGCCAACGCCGCCCTCCGCGGAGCCGGCGGCCTCTGGGTCATGCAGACTCCCTACCTCGTCTTCTGGCCCGACCCCGACGGCGATGACAAGTTCGATGGCCCACCGGAAATCCGACTCAGCGGCTTCGGCCTCGAAGACACCCACAGCGTCGCCAATGGCCTCGCATGGGGACCCGATGGCTGGCTCTACGGCGGCCAGGGCAGCACCACCACCTGCCGCGTCACCCGCCCCGGCACCGACCCTCCCAATGCCAAAGGCGTCTATATCGAAGGCTGCATGGTCTGGCGCTACCACCCAGTCAGCCGATCCTTCGAAATCTTCGCCGACGGCGGAGGCAACACGTTCGGCATCTCATTCGACGCCGAAGGCCGCCTCTACACCGGACACAATGGCGGCGATACCCGCGGCTGGCATCACATCCAGGACGGCCTCTACCTCAAACAAGGAAAAGACCCCGGCAAATTCGGACCACCAGCCAATCCCTTCGCCTTCGGTGAACTCCCCATGATGGCCAGTTCCCACCCCATCCCCAGATTCTCCCACATGATCGTCATGGCGGAAGGTACCGCCATCCCGGAACCATGGCGCGGCACATTCTTCGCAGCCGACCCACTCCACCACTCCATCATCGCCGCCGAACGCATTCCCACAGGATCAACCTTCCGCACCACCGACCGCGGCACCCCCCTCAGCACGGACGACCGCACCTTCCGCCCGGTATTTCTCACCCCAGCACCCGACGGCTCCATCACCATCGCCGACTTCCGCGAGGAATACATCGCCCACGGCCAGAATTACCAAAGCCAGATCGATCCCGATTCCGGCCGCATCTACCGGCTGCGCGGACGGAATTCTCCCGCTGGTAAGGTGACCAGTCTCGCTGGTCTTCCCCCGGCGGAACTGATCGGCTTCCTCCGCCACCCCAATCCATGGCAGCGCCAGACCGCGGTCCGCCTCCTCTCGGAACAAGGCGACCGCTCCACAGCCTCCGAACTACGCTCCCTGCTCGCAGATCCTCAGACGCACCCTGCCCTCGAGGCCTTCTGGGTGCTCCACCGCACCCAGCCATCGGACGAACTGACCCTCTCAGCCCTGCAGCATCCCGCCGCGCCAGTCCGCTCATGGGCCGTCCGCATGGCCGGCGATCCCCGCAGCCTTTCCCCTGCCGTTCTCGCGGCAGCCGCGGCGATGGCTCAGCAGGACACCTCACCGGAAGTACGCTGCCAACTCGCAGCCACCGCCCGCCGCCTCCCAGCTTCCCAGGCTCTCGCTCTGGTCTCCGCCCTCGCCAGCCGCACCGACGATGCCTCCGACGCCTTCCTCCCCCTCATGATCTGGTTCGTCATCGAATCGCACTGCGCTCAGAACCATCAGGAAGTCCTCGCCCTCTTCCAGTCACCCCCATTCCAGAACTCACCTCTCACCCGCCAGCACCTCGTCCCACGCATCATGCGGCGCTTTGCCGCCCCTGCCACCCGCAGCAGCCTGCTCGGCTGCGCCACTCTGCTCAGGTCAGCCCCGGACACCGCATGGCGCGATGCCCTGCTCCGCGGTTTCGAAGATGCCTTCGCCGGCCAGGCGATCCCCCACCTTCCCGACGAACTCCTCGAAGCCCTCGCTGCCTCGGGTAAACTCTCCCTCACCCTCCGCGTGCGCCAGGGAAACCCAGACGCCATCAGAGACGCCCTCAAGGAGGCCGCCGATCCCAACGCCCCCGCAGAGACCAGACTCCAGGCCATCCGCGTCTTCGGCGAAGTTCCCCACCCGCCCGCCGAGCCCATCCTGCTCTCCATCGTCACAGGTAAAAACCCGGACGATCTCCGCGCGTCCTCCGCCACGGCCCTTCAGCGCTACACTTCCCCGGAAACCGCTTTGTCCCTCATCGCCGCATGGCCTTCCCTGCCACCCTCCGTGCAGTCAGCCACCCTCGGCACTCTCACCAGCCGCCCCGCATGGACCACCGTCCTGCTCAAGGCAGTCACCGCCGGCACCATCCCGGCCTCGGCGTTCTCACGCGATGCCATCAGCCGCATCCGCGCCCAGCATGATCCACAGACCCGCGCCGCCGCCGACGCTGCCTTCCCTCCTCCGCCCGCCCGCGCCAGCCTCCAGCCTGCCATCGCCAGCCTCCGCCAGACCATCGGCTCCGCTGCTGGCGACCCCTACAGCGGCGAACCTCTCTTCCAGTCACTCTGCGGTTCCTGCCACACTCTCTTCCATAAGGGCGGCCACATCGGACCAGACCTCACTCCCTACCAGCGCGATGACCTCGGCACCCTCCTCGTCAGCATCGTCGACCCCGATGCCGAGATCCGCGAGGGCTTCGAAAATGTCATCGTCGCCACCACGGACGGACGCACCATCGGCGGATTCCTCACCGACCAGAATGCCGCCACCATCGCCCTCCGCGGCTTCGACGGAGCCGAAATCTCCCTGCGCCGCAGCGAAATCACTTCGCTCACCCCCACCGGCCACAGCCTCATGCCTCCAGGCATCCTCGACCCTCTCTCCCCACAGCAGATCCGCGACCTCTTCGCTTACCTCCGGCAGTCCCAACCGATCGCCCGCTGATCTCCGCACAGGGACCCTGACGGGGGGACCGAGCGCCGAACGCACTGGTTTTGCGCTCGCCTCCCGCCCGCCACGGAGCCATGCTCGGAAGCATGAACCACAAGCGATGCTGCCTTGTGGCGGCCACCGTCCTTCAGCTGACCGCCGCCGTCCGCACCCGGGCGGAATTGCCGCCGATTCCGGAAAAAGCAGAACGCGCCCTCGCCGCCCTTTCCCGGCGTCCCGCCCCCGGCCCCCTGTTCGACCGCTTCCTCGACGCATGGCTGGAATCATCGGATCTCGCCTCTCTGGAATCCCTGCTGCGCACCCGACTCGCCACGGACAGCACGGCCGCCAGCGATCTTCTGCTCGGCATCTTCCTCCTCCGCGATGGCCGGGACGAAGACGCACTGGGCCACCTCCGCAGCGCCACGGAAAAAGCACCGGACCTCACCGAGGCATGGCTCTCCCGCGCCACCGCAGAGCAGCGGCTGCGCAACCCAGACGCCGCCATCACCAGCCTCACCAAAGCCCGCAGCTCCACCGCAGCCGATTCCCCTCAGGCTCTCCGCGCAGGCGAATTACTGGGACGCCTCCTCTGCCGCACCGGCCGCACGGACGAAGCCATCGCGCTCTGGAAGGAACTGACAGCCCAGCGGCCCGACGACACCGCCCTGCTCGAAGACCTCGCCGAACTCCAGACGGACGAGGGCCTCTTCAACGAAGCCCTCGCCACCGCATCCCAGCTCCAGGCGCGCCTCACCGAGCCGTATCCCCAGCTGCGCAACCGTCTCCGCATCGGCGACATCCACGCCAAGGCCGGCCAAACCGACAAGGCCGTCGCCACATGGCTGCAATGCCTCGGCGAAACCGCCGTCTCCTCATGGCTGGAAAAGGAAATCCTTTCCCAGATCAGTCAGCACTTCCGCAGACAGAACAATCTCGCCGGTCTCCGCCAGCTGCTCGCCAGCAAACTTGCAGACCGGCCCCTGCGGCCCGCTCTGCACCGGTCCTGCGCGGCCATCATGGCGGAATCCGGCGACCGCGACGAGGCCATCGCCACCCTGCGCCAGCTCGCTGATCTCATGCCGGGCGACCTCACGGTCCGCGAAGAATGCGCCGCCCTCCTCCGCGATGCCGGACGCCCCGCGGAAGCCCTCACCCTCATCGATTCCCTCCGCACCCAGCAGCCCGACAATCCGGAACTCACCATCCGCCTCGCCCAGCTCCGCCGAGAAACCGGCGACGACACCGGATTCCGTGCCCTCCTCGACGAATTCGTCAGCCGCAGCAGCAAGGCGGAATCAGCCCTGCTCCGGCGCGCCCATCTTCTCGCCGAAGCCGGCGACCCCGCCGCCGCAGCCGATTCCCTCGCCGCCGCCGCCGCCACGGCCTCGCCCGATGCTCCCCTCGCCCTCGCCCGCGCCGACCACCTTGCCAAAGCCAAACGCGTTCCGGAAGCCCTCGCCCTCTGGAAACTGGCCGCCGTCAGCGCTTCCCCGGTACTTACCCTCCAGATCGCCAACAAGGTCACGGCCACCGCCGGCATGACGGAAGCCTTCGCTCTGCTGACCGATGCCATCGCCCGCCAGCCCAAGCCGGATTTCATCCTCCTGCAGCGGCTCGCCGAGATCGCACCATCCGCCGACCGCAGCCGCGAGGCTCTTCCGTTTCTGCGTCCCCTCCTCGCATCAGCCCGCACCACCGCTGAACAACTGAAGGCCATCGACCACGCTCTCGTCGTCGTCCGCTCCGCTCAAGCCACGGAATCTCTGCGCAGCCAACTCGCCACCCCCGATGCCTCCCCTGCAGAGCAATGCCTCCTCGCCAGACTGCTCGAAGCAGATGGGCAAACCGACGCCGCGGAACAGACGCTCCGCGCTCTGCCCCGGGAATCCGCAGCCCCCTTCCTCGTCGCCCTCCTCACCCGCCAGGAACGCTGGAACGAGGCCGCCACCGTTCAGGAATCGATCGCCTCACTGCCCGGGCCGCCCAGAGCCGAAGACGCCCGGCTCCTCACCCAGCTCCTCCTGCGGGCCGGTCAGAGCGAGAAAGCGGAAACCGCCGCCCGGCGCTGGGCTCAGCTCGCCCCCACCTCGCCGCAGCCAGTACTCGCCCTCGCCGACATCCTCAGCAGCAGAAACAATTCCGCCGCCGCACTCCAGATCCTCCGGACCGCAGCGGGCCGCTTCAAGGACCACGAGGAAATCCGGATCCGCCTCGCCACCGCCGCCTCGCGCAGCGGCAACCTGCCCGAAGCCCTCCGGCATTACCAATCACTCTACGACAGCGCCCGCGACAGCCCGGCACGCTCGCGCTGGCTGACCGCATGGGCCCAGACCGCCGTCACCCACGGCTCGCTCCCGGAACTGACGGACGAATTCCGCGACCGCCGCCGACGATCCGAGGACCCAGTCGACGACCTCCTTGCGCTCGCAGAACTCCACCGCCTCGCCGCCAATTTCGAAGGCCGCCGCGCCGCCCTCATCGAAGCCGCCGGGCTCGCCGGGGACCGACCCGAAACTGCCCTCGCCATTGCCGAACTCCACCTCCGCGAAAACAACCGCGACGCTGCCATCGCAGCCCTCGAGCCAGCCCTCGCCCACGATGCCGCTGGCCTCGTCCGCGAGAAACTGGCACGGCTCTTCCTCGATTCCGGCCGCCGGGACGATGGTCTCGCCCTGCTCCGCGCCTCCGCAGCCGAAGCCGACCCCGCCGCCCTCGAACAGTTCGCCATGGCCCTGCTCCGCAGCCGCCGCGCCGCAGAAGCACTCGCTGTCCTGCAGTCGCGTCCGGACGCCACGGCCCTCGACTACCGTCTCGGATTCCTCTCGGCCCTCCTGCTCATCGAAACCGGGCAGCCCACGGAAGCCGCCGCCCTGTTCACGTCCCTCACTACCACCACCACGGAACTCCCGGAGGAACGCCGCCGACGCATCGCCACGAAATTTCAGCCGCCCACCGCCGCAGACGAACTCAACGGCCTGCTCGCAGCACGCTTCCCGGGCAAGGCCGCCGACCTCTTTACTACCCTCAGCATCCGCGATGCCCTGCTCGAACCGGAAGGCCAGTCCATCAATGCCTCGTTCCCATTGCCATCATCGCTCGACGACCTCCACGCCGCCGCCCTCGCCGGTGCCTGCCTCTCCCTTGCCCGCGAACCTTCGGAGGCAAAACGCACCCCGCTCATCACCTCACTCGCCTCGGCTGGATACCCATGGATCGCCACCGCTAGCCTCATCCCGCGCATCGATTACCCAGTGGCCGGAGCGCCACCCATCGACTGGGCCGCCCTCGCGGCCACGGATCAGCAGAACCTCGACCTGCTCGCCATCGCCGCAGCCGCCGCTGCCTTCGACCAGACCAAACCCCCCAGTGCCGCACTGGCCGCACGGGCATGGGAAACCTTCCACGCCTCCCATCCGGATTTCGCTCTCGCCGTCTGCCTGCCTGCCATCGCCACCCCCGCGGAGCCAGCCCCATGGGAAACAGAAGTCCTCGCCGCAGCGGCGGCCGTCGATTCTCCCGACGCCCTCCTCGTCTACGCCGCGACCCGCCGCCGCACGCCCGCCAACCGCGCCGCAGCCATCACGGAACAATTCGAGGACATCCTCTTCGCATGGCAGCAGCACCTCAAACTGCCTCCCGCCATCCACGACGAACTCAATGATGACTTCCTGTCCGCACTGGTCTGGTCGGCGGTCCGCCGCAACGACCCCGCCCGCATGGCCGCCATCCTCGCACGCGAATTCTCTCCCCGTGGCCTGCCGCAGACCTACCACGCTCCTTCCCTCACCGTCCCGCTCGTCTTCCCTCCGGAACAATTGCCGGGCGTGCCCCCAAGCGTGCTCTTCCTCTGCTCGGAACCAGCCGGATTCTTCCCGGATGGCCCAGCCATCCGCCCGGAATTCCTCACCGCCGCTGCCGGCCACACCACGCTCCCCATCCTGCGCGCCCTGCTCCATCTGCCGCTGCGCGACGACAACGCCCAGCAACAGGCCTTCGATCAATTGTACAAGGCGGCCGGATCGGACCCCGCTGCCCTCCTGCTCGCCGCCGCATGGTACGGGGAACGCAGTGATCGCCCAAAGGAGGCGGATTGCCTCCAGCGGACGCTCGCCCTCACCCTCGCTCCGGAATTCCGCTTCACTGCAAATGCCGCCCTCGCTTCGCTCGGCGCACGGCAGGATGTCCCCGCCGACCTACGCAAGGCCGCGCAGGAAGCTGCCCTCCAACTCCGCAGCAGTTCGCGTTCACCCGCCCAGCGCGACGAACTCGCCAACCTCCTCGCCTCGCTCGATCTCAACGAAGAGGCCGCCAGACTCAGCCCGCGCGCCGCCAGAATCCGGCAGATCCAGTTGGCCAGCCCGGGACACATCGATGTTCTCATGAGCGCAGGAAAACGCCCGGAAGCAGTCTCGGCCATCTCGGCCATCGGACTGTCCCTGACCGCTGGATCCACGGCTCCCAATTCATGGTACCCACTCTGGAATGCCGTGGTGCCATGGATCGATTCCATATCACGCCATGACATCCATAAGGAAGTGGCCGACGCCATTGCCAAGGCCCCGGATCACGCGCCGGTCTCACGGGGATTCCTCCTCTTCCTCCTTGGCTTCCGCGAAGAAGCAGCCCCGTGGCTCGCCCAGGTTCCCCCAGGAGATACTCCGGAATCCATCGCCGCCCGCGCCGCTTCCTTCTGGATCGCCCTGCAGCAGCAGCAGGCATCACAGGCAGTCGAACTCTTCCAATCCCTGCCAGCCGCGGCCCAGCAGAGAACATGGAATTTCCCGCTCGCCTCCGATGCCAGCATCAAATCTACCCTGCGCGAGGTGTTCTCCTCCCTGCTCGCAGCATGGCCGCTCCACGAGCCAGCCCCATGGTTCGAAAACTACCTCGCGGTCAGCTTTCAGGAAATGCCGCCCGGCCCGCAGAAGGCGGAACTGGTCGCCCTGGCCAGCCGCGTTCCGAACCTCGCCGCCGGATCGCTTTCCTTGCTGCTCCGTCTCCCGCCGCAGGACCGCGACCCCTTCCTCCGTACCGCTGCCATCAATGCCTGCCTCGCCATCACCCACGCACCCACCACACAACGCCCGCCACGCACTGGCTGGACCGACTCCGCACTCGAAATCACAGAATCATGCTACCACACCGAATCACCGGCCTTCATCGCCATCCGCGAATCATGGCGCTCCGGATCGCTCGGCGAACTCGGCAAGGCACTGACCAGTCAGCTCACGGACCCACCCACGGCGGCCACCGCCGCATCCCTCATTCAGCTCTATTCATCCCCGGCAGATTCGTTCGCGGACGCCTGCCGGCAATTCCTCGCCACGGCCGCCGACCCGGAATCGGCATGGAGCCAGATCGCCATCGCCGCAGCTGACCGCCAGCTGACCCCTGACCTCTCCTCGGCCCTCGACGCCGCCCTCGCTCCCCTGCAGGAACCAGTCACGGAATGGCCCGCCCTCTACTCGGCCAGCGCCGCCCTCGCTGCTTCCGCCGCCCTGCAAGGCATGGCCCATGGCCCGGACGCCGTAACCGATTTCCTCCGCCGCATGGCGGACCGATGCCTCGGCCCGGAAGACGGCCGCAGCAGCCGCCTCGCCTCCCTCCCGCTGCACTCGGTGCCTCCCTCCAGCCTCCGCCTGACACCCATGGAATCTGGGCCGCTCGCGTTCATCGCGGCCGTCCGCCTCTGCTGCGCCTCCTCTCCGCCCTGCGTGATTCCCGCCCTCACAATCCTGCAGGATACTCTGGCAGCCCCTCCAGCGGCTACCGAGGAAGCCTGCCTGTTCGCCAAGCGCTGCCTCACCGGCAAATCCTACCAGACCTTCCCTGCCGCCATCATCCTCGGACGGCTGCGCCGCGCCGGGCTCCTCGGAAATGAATTGGTCCGGCCGCTCGGTCCCTTCGGCGGAATCTGGAATCTCCCGCCCGCATCCGATCTCCCCTTCAGCGCAAGCCCATGGCCCGCTCTCGCCACCGCACTCGCCGCAGAACCTCCCTCGTACGGACGCGACCTCCTGCTCGCCTTCCTCCAAGAACCTTCCACCGCCACCACGGAAATCATCAACACGGTAGGCTCACTGAGCCGGCAGTTGCCGGCCATCACCACGGAATGGTCGCGATCGCTCGCCACCATGACCCCGGAATCAGCCGCCCCTGCCCTCTCCAACGAAGGCAAGGCTTTCGTCGCGGCCATCGCCGCAGATCAATCAGCAGAAGCGCGCCGCCTCTTCACCGAGGCCCGCACGGCCCTCTCCGCATTCGTCGCCGATCCCACCAAGCCTCCCGGCGGCGATCCCGAGGCCCTGCTGCGGAACATTCTTCACGTCCCCTCGGACGCCCCCCCGGAATCCCGCAGGGAATCGCTCGCCCTAGTCCTCGCCACGGCCGCCATCACTCCCGGCGAACCCTTGCTCAACGATGCCTTCGCCCCCCTCTTCCCGCACCCTGCCAACCCGGAGTCGGCCTTCGCAATCCTCCAGCCGTGCGCCGAACTCGCAGCCACCCCAGGTCCACACTTTCCACTCCAGTTGCCACCGGAATTTGTGACCGCCACCCTCACGTCCCGCTCAACCGACCCCGCGACCCGGCTCCGCTGGAATTTCCCTCTGCCACCGGAAATCGAATCCATGACCAGCAAGGGGGCCCGCCTCGCCCTGCTGCCCGGTGCCCTCGCCTTCGTAATCCCTCCCCCGGAACGGGATGCCTTCCGCTCGTGGTTCACAGGCGGCCCTCCTTGGGAAGACGTACTCGGCGACCCATCCATCAGCTCAGCCTGCCGCCTCTCGGCTGCCCTCGCCCTCTGCTCTTCTCCTTTCGCTTCGGATTCCCTCGCCGCCACGGCCCGCGCCCTCTTCCTCTCGCACGCGAAGAACCCGGAAGGAAATCGTCCGCTCCTCCCGGAAGATGCCCTTTCCCTGCTCGCCCTCGGCTCCCGCTTTCCCGTCCCGGAAACCACCGCCCGGGAGCTGCTGCCTGTCCTCACCAACATCGTCGCAGATGAAGGCCACGGCTCAGAAAACCATTTTCCTTTCCTCACCCAGCTCGCCATCGCCGCCGGAGAATCGGGCCGCGCCCTCGCCCTGATCCGCAAGGCCCAGCCGGAATACAAGGCCTTCCACATCGCCATGGCCGTCGCTGCCCGGCACAAAGACCTCCTGACCGCGGCCACCGCCTCCCGCATGTCCCTCCGTGCTCCCGCAGATGCCGTCCCCGACCTCCCGGCCGACCTCCTGTCTCCAGCCTCCCTCGCATGGCTCGCTGACCATCTTCCGGACCCAGCCGTCCGCTGGAATCTCACCGCCCTCTGGGCCGCCGCCGCCCTCCGCAGCAACCACCCCGGAGCAGGCGAAATCCTCGTCAGCCTAGCCGCATCATCGCCACAGGCCGATCCCCTGTATTCCGGAGACCCGCCCATCGCCCTCGCCCTCCTCGCCGAATGGCCACCCGCCCTCGCCGCCCTCCCACCGCACGCCCTCCCCTCGCGCCCTCCCACCCCATGGAAGGAAATCGACCACACGAGTCTCTCCGGCCACCTCACCGACATCGCTCACCACCTCGCCCTCATCACCCGCGGCCAATCGCCACTCGGCAGCATCACACCCGAATGCATGGCTTACCTCAACCCTTCCAGATCCCTCGCGGATCCATCCCTCCCCATCCTGCGCACCATCGTCCACTCGTTCCCTTCCCTCCCGCACAACGAACAAAAGGAATTCCTCCGGAAATGGCAGTCGGTCGCCAGCAGCGAATACCCCATCCTCGCCACCGCTTCTGCGCTGCTCGAACTGCTGCACCAACCCACCGCCCCCCCTGCCCCCCTCCCCGCAGCCAGCTTCTCGCCCACCCCATTCCCCTTCCCCCTCCCCGCCGAAACCGACCGCAACACTTTCCTCAATAATCTCTCCCTGCTTCTCCAGCACCAGGATCCATCCCTGACCAACCCGTGGAGCGAATCCATCTCCACCGCGGCACCGGCAAAACCACCGGCCACCACCGGACCGGACGCAGCCATCCCGGCAGCCCGCTGAAACCGAATTCTCCTTCATTCTGACTGGACGACCTTGCCCGCAGGCACGTCTGCCTCCAGGTCAGGCAGACAATCCCCGATCCCTGCAATCCGAACGGTCATGCGGCTTTCCTGTTTTTCTCCTGCCGAAATGCGCACACATCGTTCCGGCCTTGCGGATGTAACCACCGCGGGCCTCTGATTTCCGTGCCCGCCGACCCACATCAGCCATTTCCCGACCATGGAAATCCACCCATGCAGCCATGGCGGTGGCTGCTGCCATACCTCGCCCTCGCCGTGCCGGCATGGCAGGCATGGCACGCCACCTGCCGCATCCCATGGGCGGATCACTGGAGCGTACTCGTCCACCCATGGATGAAACTCCAGCAGGGAGGTTCATGGTGGGAATTCATCCACGCCCCCAACAACGACAGCCGTCACGACCTCCCCAGACTCATCCACGCTGCCCTCATGCAGTGGACCGGATGGAACCTGCGCATCGAATCGTTCGTCTGCGTCCTGCTCACGGCCGTCGCCATCTGGTTGAGCAACCGCTGCTGGCAGCGCCATCCCTCTGCAGCCCGGCTGTCCCTCGCCTGCGGCAGCGCCCTTCTCATCACCTCGCCCATGCAGTGGATGAACTGGTCGTGGGGCATCCAGATCTGCTGCCTCATGGCCGTCGCAGGCGGACTCGCCACCATCGAAATCCTCTGCCATGGCAAAGGATCCCTCACCCGCAGAACCGCGTGGGCCGCCGCCGCTGCCGCCGCTGCCGTCTTCAGCTTCGCCAGCGGCTGGCTCGCATGGATCATCGGTACCGCAGCCCTCGCCGTGGTTCCAGCCAGCAGCCGCAGCGACCGCATCCGCGCCGCCATCCTCTGGACAGCCGCCCTCGCCCTCACACTCGCCGCTTTCCTTCCGGGAATGGAATCGGCAGGCCATGCCGTCCACCCAGAACACACCCCTCCCGCCGTCGACGGCCTGCTTTCCCATCCACTTCGCGCCGTATCGTTCTTTGTCCAGGTGGCCGGAGCCCCCTTCAGCGAAGTCTGGTTCTGGAACGCCCGCACCCAGCGGGTCGCCGCCGGAGCCATCGCCGCCACCATTACCACGTTCACAGGGCTCACCCTCCTCGCCATGATGGCCCGCCACTGGTGGCAGCAGCGCCACCACGCCCCATGGCCAGCGCTCGTCCCATGGGCTCTGCTCGTCCTCTACGGACTAGGCAACAGCGCCGCCATCAGCATCGCACGATTCCAGTTCCCCGACTACAGCCCGTTCCAGTCGCGCTACCCCAGCTATACCCTCTGGTGGATCATCGGAACCATCGGACTCCTCTGCGCCATGCCTGCACAGCACCCGATACGGCGCAGTGCCCGTTTCCTCCTGCCTCTGACCGCATGGTGCTGGCTCTGCGGCGCATGGCAGGGCTGGGCCGACTGCGAACGCATCGCATGGCACTCCCGCAATGCCGAAGCCGCCGCCAGCCTCCGGCACGTCGCCCCGGAACCACAACTGCTCCACCGCATCTTCCCCAACGCACCCGCAACGGTGCCTCCGTCCCTCGACGCCCTCGCCAAAGCGGGCCTCCTCAATGTCGCCACCTTCCACAACCCAGACGTCACCGCCGCCCCGCGCCTCCCCGATGGCTCCACGGACGGTCAGATTATGTCAGGGGAATGGGAAAACGGTTACCCCATCCTCCGCGGCTGGGCCATCAGCCTGCCCTCCCGCCGCGACGCCCGCTCCATCATCGTTTCGTTCCAACCGGAAAACGGCCCGGAACATTGGCTCGGCGTCGCCACTCATCGACCCCGCGAACCAAAACACGCACAACGTCGCCACGCCCGCGCCCTCGAAGACCGCATCGGCTGGCGCTTCGATCCATCGGAACTCCCCACTCCGGAAGGCATCCCGCGTACATGGCAGCGCCGCTCCCCACCCCCCGGAAAGGTCCGCTTCCGCGCATGGGTCCTCGACGCCGTGAGCGGTCGCGTTGCCCCGCTGCGCGGCGAGGTCGTCCTTGATGTTCCTAACAACCCACAGCCCGGCAGCAACTGACCTAAGGCCGGCCATCCCCACGCGACCGAACGTGCCATGCTCCCTCAGGAATACCAGACGATGCGCGCGGTCGAAGATTCCTACTGGTGGTACCGCACGCTCCGATCCCATGTCGTCCGCGAACTCGCCAACCGCCTCCTCCCAGATGCCCATGTACTCGACGCAGGATGCGGGACCGGAGGCATGCTCGATTCCCTCCGCAGCCATCCCTCCCGCTGGCAACTCTCCGGATGCGACCTCTCACCCGATGCCGTCAGACTCACCCGGGACCGCGGCTTCAACTCAATCACGGAAGGCAGCATCTCTTCCATTCCCATGCCAGCGGAGCAATGCGACGCCGTCGTCTGCCTCGATGTCCTCTACCACGAGGCCGTCGATGAAACAGCGGCCCTCCGGGAACTTCACCGCGTCCTGAAACCCGGAGGCTGGCTCCTCCTGAACCTTCCCGCATGGAACTCGCTCGCAGGCGAACACGACCGCGCCGTCAAGGGAGCCAGACGCTACACCCCCGAACGGATCCGCTCGCTGCTCGCCCCGCCCCTCTGGCACATCGAATCACTCCACGGCTGGAACGCTCTCCTCTTCCCGGCCGTCTGGACCTACCGCCAGCTCAGCCGACTCCGGAACCAGACCGCCACAGGGCCCGCCCAGTCCGACCTCAAGCCGCTGCCATCACCCATAAATCAACTGCTCGCCTCCATCTCGACCACCGACCTCGCAGTCTGCCGCGCCTTCCAGATCCCCATCGGCACTTCCCTCTTCGCGATTGCACGCCGCCCGTTCTCCCCAACTTCCTGACTCCATGTCTGCCTCCCCGCCCCCCCGGGTCAGCTTCGTCGTCCCCCTCTACAATACGGGCAACGCCCTCCCCACCCTCATCGAATCGTTCCGCAGCCTCACCATCCCAGGCGGATTCGAACTCATCCTCATCAACGACGGCAGCCCGGATGGCACCGGAAACCGCGTTCCACCCCTTCTCGCCAGCCTCCCCTTCCCAGTCACATTCGTCGACCTCGCCCGCAACTTCGGTGAACATGCCGCCGTCATGGAAGGCTTCCGCCACTGCCGCGGCACCAGCATCATCAACCTCGACGACGACCTCCAGAACCCTCTCCGCGAAGCAGTCCGCCTCCTCGAACACCTCGAATCCTCAGGTGCCGAAGTCGTCTACGCCCGCTACGCCCGCAAGGAACATCACCCGCTCCGCAACCTCGGCAGCCGCTTCAATGACTGGGCCGCCACCCTCGTGCTCGGCAAACCCAAGGGCCTCTACCTCTGCAGCTTCCGCGCCCACCGCCACGACCTCATCCAGCGCGTGCTCCGCTACGAGGGCCCCTACCCCTACATCGATGGCCTCATCCTCGGTTCCACCGACCGCATCGAAACCCTCGAAGTCGCCCACGCCGCCCGCACGGACGGCCAAAGCGGCTACACCCTGCGCCGCCTCGTCCGCCTCTGGATGAACATGTTCTTCAACTTCAGCATCATGCCCCTCCGCGTGGCCTCGATCCTCGGACTCCTCCTCTGCGCCTGCGGTGCCATCGGCGTCCTCATCGTGATCGCCGAATGGTTCTCCGCCTCCCGCACCGTCCCCGGCTGGGCCTCCCTCATCACCGCCATCTCCCTCTTCTCAGGCTGCCAACTCCTCATGCTCGGCGTCATCGGCGAATACCTCGGCCGTACCTACCTCACCGTTTCCTCCAAACCACAGTCCCTCGTCCGCAGCATCACATCACACCAGCCAAAGGAACAATAGCCCTCGGTGGTGCAGGCATGCCGCGCGGGCGGACGGGATGAGGCGCCCAGACGGGCGAGACCAGCCCGGAACCTCAGTCAAAAAACGTCTTCGCCGCCGGAGCCGGGATCTTCTTGAACCGCCGCGTAAGGTCGATGAGCGATTGCTCGACACCCATCCGCTCCAGACTCGACGCCCCCACAAAACCAACACAGCCAGTCCGTTCGTTAACCTGCGCCGCGTCCTCGGGCGAACAGATCGGTCCCCCGTGACTCAGGAATATGATGTCGCGCCGGCCCGACTGCTTCGCTCCCGCAATGATCGCATTGGTCCGCTCCACCGCATCGTCCATGGAGCACACCGCCCCCTGCACCCCAATCGAGCCACCAATCGTCGTGCCCACATGCGCAATGATCGCATCCGCCCCGGCTTCGGCCATCGCCTTCGCTTCCTCCGGCGCTCCCACGTAAACCACACTGAACAGATCCATGCGGCGCGCCAGCTTCACCATCTCATATTCCTTCTGCACACTCATACCGGTCTCCTCAAGCACTCCACGGAAATGACCATCCACAATCGTATGCGTCGGGAAATTGTTCACCCCGGAAAAACCCATATCCTTCACCTGCAGCAGCCAATGCCACATGCGCCGCCTCGGATCAGTCGCATGCACCCCGCAGATCACCGGACATTCCTCCACAATCGGCAGCACCTCGTACTCGCCAATCTCCATGGCAATGGCATTGGCATCCCCATACGCCATCATCCCACACGTCGATCCATGCCCCATCATCCGGAAACGCCCGGAATTGTAGATGATGATCAGATCCGCCCCGCCCTTTTCAATGAACTTCGCACTGATCCCCGTGCCCGCTCCCGCCGCAATCACCGGTTCTCCCTTCCGGATCGTCTCATGAAGACGTTCAATGACCTCGGCGCGCGTGTAGGGATTTCCTTTTCCAGTCCAGGGATTCGGCATGTTGTGCAGTTCGTTTTGGGTTGATGAGAATGTCTGGGGAATTGCCCCGGGTGCTCTGCTCTACGGTTCTCAGCCCACCGGCGGATACTCAATGGGCGTGAAATGGGATACCCATGGTTCCTCCCGGAAACAGTCCACCACCATCGGCTCGGGCCCCCGGATGTTGTTCAGAATCGCCAGAAACGTAAGGGTGGCCGGCCCCCGGTTGAATGTCATGTGCGGAACCCCCGCGGGAATCAGTGCCATCTCCCCCGCCCGCAGCACCCGCTTTTCCTCACCCACCCACTGCTCGGCTTCCCCCTCCAGCACAAAGATGATCTCTTCTCTCCCCGGATGAAAATGAAACAGATGCGCCTCACCCGCCGGAAACGTCGCCCGGCACAGATACAGCTCCTGCGACCCCGCATTGCCCGGCGACACAAATTCCTCCACATGACACCACGGAAGATCAATGTGTCGGGCATCCGCTGCAGTAAGATGGCTTTTGTAGAGTTCCGGATTCATGGCGCAGTCCCCAACGGAATCCCCAGCGTCCGCCCCCGCGCAAGAGGACATCACACCGCAGCCGCGAAACGCTCCAGCATCTCGCGGAATTCATCCACACTGAATGGCTTCGGCAGAAATCCGGCAAACCCCATCGCTTCATACCGGCTCAACTCGGCATCGGAATACTGCCCGCTCGTCGCCAGCACCGTCGCCCCGCGGTCCAGCCTCCGCAGCTCCCGGAACACTTCCTCGCCGCCCATCCCCTTGAGATTGATGTCGAGAATCACCATGTCATGCGCCCGACCACTCCGGTGCCGCTCGCGATACCGCTGAATCGCCTCTTCCCCGGACGACACCACTTCCACCGGACACCCCAGCCGCGCCGCAATCGCCCCCAGCGAAAACCGGATCCCTTCCTCGTCATCCACCACCAGCAACGATGGCATGGCCCGTCCGCCCGAACCCATCGCCACCGCCAGTCCACGCCCCAACGCCTCCATCCCCCCCTTTCCTTCCGTTCCCTCCGCATCACCCGCCAGCGCAGCAGTCTCAAGAGCCGGCAGCACCACATGGAACACCGTCCCCACCTGCGGACGGCTCTGCACAAAAATCTCACCCCCGTGATCCCGCGCAATCTGATGGCAGATCGCAAGGCCACACCCGTTCCCATCCTCCTTCGTCGTAAAACGACTGTTGAACAGATGCGGAAGGTAATCCTGCGGAATCCCCGGCCCCCAGTCGCGCACGGATATCGCCACATGCGGCCCCGGTCGCAATCCCTGCCCAGTGCCCGTCACCTCATGATTCACCGCCGTCACCAGCAGCCGGCCACCCCCAGGCATCGCCTGACATGCGTTCCGCACCAGATTCAATACCAATCGCTCAATCTGCCCGGCATCAACCAGCACATCCCGCAGATCCGCATCCGCCTCGAACGACCAATCCACATTCTGAGCACAGGTCGCCATCCGCAGTGCCCGGCGCAGCAGCGGCTCCAGCCGGCACCGCACCCGCTCCGGCTCGCGCGGCCGGAAACAATCCAGAAAATCCTTCGCCAGATCAGCCGCCCGCCGCGCCGATTCATACGTCACCTGCAGCTTGCCATGAAGATCACTCCCCGCCGGCAATTGCCCGATCACCATCTCCACAGGCAGCAGAATCGCCGTCAGCGCATTGTTGAACTCATGCGCCACATACCGCGCCGAATCAGTCACCATGTCCACCACATCCTGCTTCCATTCCCCAGCCTGCGGCGGCGCACCCTCGTACTTCCGCGCAATGCCACCGCTGCCGCGTTCCGACACCGTCAGAATGTAACTCAGCACCCCGCCATCAGCTTCCGTCACCGGCACCCCGCGCCACTGGCACAACCTCCCCACCCTCCCTCCCCCGCCCAGCAGCACCGCCTCGACCTCCCTGCCCTTCCCTTCCCCCTCCAGCCCCAGTCCAGCCAGCAATCCGCGCGCATCCTCCACCAACCGGTCCAACCTCATCCCGCTCAGTTGCGCCACGGAAACCCCTGCCATCTCCGCCATCCCACGGTTCCCATACAGCACCGCAGGCACTCCTCCCGACCTGCCCGCCCGCTCCACCACCAGCACCCCCTCCCGCACCGCATCCAAGGCCACCTTCAGGTGATGATTCACCGCCATGATGCGTTGCATCGGCTTCTCGGCAGCGGTAGCGGCGGACACAGGAAATTTCAGATATGGTTCAATTCAGGGAAGCTTTCCTGCTAATGCATCCTAAGAATATCGGCGAGCAGTTTTTCGCCCGACTTTCCATAGTCTCTCGCGGAAACCAGGTCCGTTCGCCATTGCAACCATCCCGCCCCCATGTCAGCATGGCTCTGCTGCGGTGCATGGAATGCGGTGAAATCCCGCAACAGTGTGCGCTGCTGTAACCGGCTACAAACCTCCAGGAATCACGGCAGGTCCACCAACCCGCCACTTTCCGCAAACCAATCGATCCCCACCGGCTTGCCCCGGGAAAGGATCGGTGAAGGCGGAGGCAAGGCCTGAAGCCGGGAGTCAGAATACTTCGCTGCAGCAAGCTCACCGCGACGGCCAAACCGCAAGGCAAGGCCGCCGCCCTTATCGTCAACAATAAGCGTGAATCCCCATGACCCATCCCCGCGCGGCTGCCCGCAGCCGCCTCCGTCCCCTTGTGCCAGCCCTCATCCTGCTGGCCCTCTCCCCGGCAAGGGCCGCCCTCTCCTTCACAGACGTCCGGCTCTGGGCCGGTGACCCCGCCGGACCCGCCAGCAGCGAGGCCGCCCTCGTCATCGACTGGCACGATGGCTCGCAGCCCATCGTCTGGGGCTACCGCTGGCCCAGCACGGAATCCCGCACGGGCCTCGACATGCTCAATGCCATTCTCGGAGCCGACCCCGCCCTCGCTGTCGACAGTTCCTTCTACCCTAACTCCATTTCGCTCGGAACCCGCAGCCGATCCTACGACGACCTCGGCACCCCCTCGTACCTCGACGACCTCTACTGGAACTACTGGGTGAATAACGAGGTCTTCTCGCACCCGACCGACTTCCGTCTCAATGGCCACATCGTGCCCCCAGCCAGCACGGTCGTGCCTCTTGGCAATCCCTACCTCGCAGGACGCTGGGTCGAAAGCAGCACCGGCACCGCCGACCGACCCCTCGTCCATGGCTCATGGGACGGTCTTGCCTTCGGAACCTACGGCACCACCCCATCGCCCCCAGCGGGTATCCCGGAGCCTCACACCACTACCCTTGCCCTCGCAGGCGTCGCCGCCGCATTCCTCCGCCGCTGCCGCCGTCTCGCCCCAGCCGCATGCCTCGCCGCCACCACGGTTTCCTCCCCCGCCGGACCCTACCCACCCGGCCCCGGGCTCCCGGGATCCGACGCCATCGCTGCAGACAACCCCGCCATCCGGTCGTGGGCCCACGCCGTGGCGTCGTTCTTTCCCGGACCCCAGCGCAAAGGAGCCGCCAGTACCACCACCGCCAATTACGGAAGCCTCGCCAGCATCCTCGGACCCACGTCAGTCACCGGAACAGACGCCGACTACCCCCCCGCCTCATCCGCCGGAACCCCAGCCGCCCCTGTCCTCAGCCTCGGCGACGGCGGCAGCGTCACCGTCACTTTCCCAAAACCGATCCGCAACGGCCCAGGCCCGGACTTCGCCGTCTTCGAAAACGGATTCTCCACAGGCTCCGCCGTCTTCGCAGAACTCGCGTTCGTCGAAGTCAGTTCCAATGGCTCCCACTTCGTCCGCTTCCCAGCCGTCTCCCTCACGCCCACCACCCTCCAGAACGGAGCCTACAGCACCATCGACCCCACCAACCTCCGCAACCTCGCCGGGAAACACCCGGCAGGCTGGGGCACCCCGTTCGACCTCGCCGACCTCACCCCATCCACCTCCCTCGACCCCAACCGCATCACCCACGTCCGCCTCGTCGACGTGGTCGGCTCCATCAATGCCTCCATCGGATCGACCGATTCCCTCGGCAATCTCGTCAACGATCCCTTTCCTACCCAGTTCCTCACCAGCGGTTTCGACGCCGATGCCATCGCGGTGCTGCATGAAGCCGCCGACCCATGGGCGGATTGGCAGGCAGCCCACTTCTCCCCACCGGAATCCGCCAATCCAGCCATCAGTGGCCCGACCGCCGACCCGGACCGCGACGGCCTCCCCAACCTCGCGGAATACGCCCTCGCCAGCCACCCGCTCCAAAGCAGCCCCACCCCCCCCCTGCGCATCTCCAAGGGCTCCCTCGCCATCCAGTTGTCCTTCACCCGACCCTCCGCCCGCAGCGATGTCCGCTACACCATCGAAACATCCCTGGATGGCACCACGTGGCTCCCCCTCGCCTCCAGCTCCAATGGCAATCCTCTCACGTCCATCCCCAATGCCCTGCCCGCTCCAGGCTCCATCAGCGAATCCCCACCGCCTGCCATCGAAACATTCCTGTCCTTCCCGCCCGACAACCAGCGCCGCTTCTTCCGCCTGAGCTTTTCAAGGCCATGAAAACAAAGGCCTCACAGCAGCATAAAGGGTTCACCCTCCTCGAAATCCTCCTGACCGTGGCCATCTCGGCCGCCGCCACAGCTTCCGCCGCCGCCGTCTACCAATGGTCGCGCCTCCGCGCCGACATCGCCCTCTCCAGCCGCAACCTCCGCCAACTAGCCACCGCCAACCTCAACTACGCCCAGGACCACCACGGCCACTTCTGCCCAGCCCAGGATCAGTCGAACCTCCGCCGCTGGCACGGCGGCCGCAAACGCTTCGACGCCCCCTTCTCCCCGGATGGCGGCTTCCTCACCCCCTACTTCGGCCGCGACGTCCAGCTCGAAACCTGCCCGCTCCTCCGCCGCATCGTCGACGCCTCCGTCAGCTTCGAAGAAGGAGCCGGCGGCTACGGCTACAACTCAGCCTACATCGGCGGATCACCCGGCGACTGCTTCTCGCCTGCCTCGCTCCTCGAAGTCGAATTCCCCGGCCGCACCGTCATGTTCGCCACCACCGCCCTCGCCCGCGCCGAAGGCATGCAGGAATACCCCTTCGCAGAACCATTCTTCTGGCCCCTCGAGGACGGCTCGGACGGCGGCGAACTCCAGCCGTCCGTCCACTTCCGCGCCCATGGCTGCGCCATCGTCGCATGGTGCGATGGCCGCGTCACCCTCGAAAAACCCAGCACCTTCAAACCCCTCAACTTCTACGGCGGCGACAACGAGAAATCCCTCATCGGCTGGTTCGGACCGGAAAAGGAAAATGGCTTCTGGAACCCCAAATCCCCTGCCGCCAGATTCGGAGCGAGCGATCAACCCACCCCCAGCACACCCCAGTCCGGCGGGTCATCCAGCCACAAGGACAAACCCTCCGGACCCGTCACCCTCGAACCGCCGCAGCACCCAGACTGACGCCCCCAGCCCACCCAAATCCGCAACTTCCTGCGAAAAGCATTTTTCTTCCGCCAACCCCGCGTTATGATCGGATCCGATCCATGGAGTGCGAGACCGCCAGCATCACCGACGAACTTCTCGCTTCCTACCGCGAACTCGGCGGCATCAACCACCTCGACGGCGCCAACCTCCCGTCGAAATGTGCCGTCTCCGCCCTCTGCAGCGACCTTCTCAAAATCCTCTTCCCAGGCTTCTTTGAAGCGGAAGCCGTCCAGACCGAAGACGTTGCCGACCTGACCAAACGCCGGGTCTCCGACGTCATGCAGCGGCTCCGCCACGAGGTCCTCCCCAGCCTCGCCTCCCAGCCATCCCCGCCAGACGATCCCGCCTCCATGGCCGACTGCCTCGTCTGCAGCTTCATGCACCAGATCCCCGCCATCCGCGCCCTCCTCCACAAGGATGTCAGGGCCGCCTTCGATGGCGACCCGGCCGCCAGCAGCCGCGACGAAGTCATTCTCGCCTACCCCGGCCTCGAAGCCATCGCCACGCAGCGCATGGCCCACGTCCTCTACCAGATGGGCCTCCCCCTCATCCCACGCATGATGACGGAATGGGCCCACTCCCGCACCGGCATCGACATCCACCCAGGCGCAGTCATCGGCGAATACTTCTTCATCGACCACGGCACCGGCGTCGTCATCGGCGAAACCGCCCGCATCGGCCATCACGTCAAACTCTATCAGGGAGTCGGCCTCGTCGCCCGCTCCCTCGCCGCCGGACAACGCCTCCGCGGCCGCCGCCGCCACCCCACCCTCGAAGACCACGTCACTCTCTACGCCTCGGCCACCATCGTCGGCGACATCACCATCGGCCGCGGCAGCACCATCGGAGCCAATGTCTTCGTCACCGAATCCGTGCCGCCAGACTCCGTCGTAGCCCTCGGCGACCAACGCCACGAAATCAGGAAGCGTCCCCAACCCGTCCCCGTCACCTGAAACTCCTGACCTTTTTCCTTTCAGCCATGGCTGCTTGCGGAAAACTTCCCACCCTCCCGCGCCGCGCTCCGGTCCGGCTCCAAAGTCGCCCCGCCGATACCCTCCCCCCATCCGATCCAACGCTCGCAGGCCCAGACCCCTGCCTCGCCGCGATCGCCGCCACATGGCTCGCCCACGCCGGAGCCACCCCGGTCGCCCAACGCCTTTCCGTAATCTGGAACCCCCGGCTCCAAACCACCGCAGGCACCGCCTGCGCCCGCACCTCGGTCATTGAACTGAATCCGAGGCTCGACGCCATCAGCCATTCCCAGGTCCTCCGCACGCTCCGCCACGAGGCCGCCCACCTCCTCGCCCACTGGCGCGCCGGCCGCCGCCGCATCAAAGTCCATGGCCCAGAATGGCGCCAGGCCTGCGCCGACCTCGGCATCCCCGGCGAACCCGCCTGCCACGACCTCCCGCTCCCCAGACGCAAGGTCACCCGCAAGTACACCTACCAGTGCCCAGCCTGCTGCTTCGTCGCCCACCGCGTCCGGCCCTTCTCCCGCTACACCGCCTGCTACCGCTGCTGCCAGCGCCATAACAACGGCCGCTACGACCACCGCTTCCGCTTCGTTCTCACCAGCGAACCAGTCCGACCAGCCTGAACCCGGTCCTGAGAACACCTCAGCCAGGCCACTGCGGTGCCTCACGCGACGGCAAGGACCGGAACCATACCGTCTCCGGACCGCTTCCCGCATACCGCACAACCATGCCTTCGGCGAAAACCGTTTCCACCGAAGGATACTCCCCGCCAGTCGCTGCCATGATCCCCTGTCCACGCTCGGGCACCGCCAGATAAAGAACTTCAGGCCCACCCGATGCTCCCGTCCGCACGAGCAGAAAGTTCCGGCACGGTCCACAGTCGTTCGGAATGTCTTCCTCTATGACCAGTACTTCCCCGGCTTGGTCCACGACCAGCCGAATGTGACTCCGCGGATCCCCATCCACCACACTCGCAAATCCCCGCGCACTGTGGGCACTGACCGCTTCCACCGCTTCCCGCACGCCACCCATTCCACGATGGCAGATCCGGTAGACCGACGGCTCGTACCCCTCGGCCACCGGAGTACCAGTACCCAGCCGGAATTCGACCGCATAGTTTCCCGCAACCCACGCGACAGCGTTACCCGCCTCTTCTTTCGCCACCCGCGGACCCCGGCAGCCCGCCAGCAACACAGCAACTGCCCACAGCAAGCCCATCACCCGCCGCCCGCCGTTCATTTGAACGACTTCGCAAAGTCATCACTGCTGATGACCCGGGCCACCGGCGGCTTCTTCACATGCGTCGATGTCGCAATCCGATGCTGCAGTTCGGCTTCATATTCCCCGGCATCCATCGGCAGCACCACCGTCCGCTGCTTCCAGGTCGACAGCAGAATCGCATTGGCCAGCTCAATCGAGTGAATCCCCTCGGCCGCAGGCGCAATGAGCGGTTCCCCCTTGCGGATCGCATCAGCGAAATTCTGCAGCACCACATTGTGACTCGCCCCACCCTCCGGAACCGGAACCTCCACCTGCCAGCACTCGGGCTTCGCAAATCCCGCAGCCGTCTCCGCCGAAAACTGCGACATGGGCACACGGTTGCGCAGAAACTTCAGACTCCGTCCCTCCACCGTCAGCACCCCACGCTCTCCCGTCACCTGCAGCAGATTCCTCCCGGGTGCCTCTCCCGTGCTCGTGATGAAAGTCGCATGACGCCCGTCCGCATAACGGAAGTACGCCGTCACATCATCCTCCACTTCAATGTCATGATACCGCCCGAACTGACAGAATCCCGTCACTTCCTGCGGCATCCCGAACAGCCACTGATAAAGATCCAGATTGTGCGGACACTGATTGAGCAGGACCCCGCCTCCCTCGCCCTTCCACGTCGCCCGCCACCCGCCTGACGCATAGTACGTCTCCGTCCGGAACCAATCGGTGCAGTCCCACAGCACCCTCCGGATCTCCCCCAGCTCCCCTCCCGTAATCAGACTCCGGATCTTCTGATACAATGGATCCGTCCGCAGCTGAAACATCGCCCCGAAAACCTGCGCCCCGCCCCGGTGCGCCGCCACCAGCCTCTCGCAGTCAGCCTTGTGCACCGACAAGGGCTTCTCCACCATCACATGCAGCCCAGCCTCCAGCGCCTCGATCCCCATCGTCGTATGAAAGTAATGCGGCGTCGCAATCAGCACCGCATCAATCTCTCCAGACCGCAGCATCGCCCCGAATTCCGTGAACTGAGCCTCCCCCTCCACCGGTTCCGGCAAGGCCTCGGCACGATCACAGATCGCCGTCAGCTGCAGTCCCTCGACCCGCCCAGCCCGCAGGCTGGCCCGATGCGCCTTCCCCATGTTGCCCAATCCCACCAGTCCAATGCGTACAGTTTTCATGGCCGCGGAGCATGAACCACCACTCCCCTCTGTCAAGATCCCGCTCACCCATGCACATCCATGGGAATCACCTGCCCAAACGGAACTTCACGGCAATCCCCCTCCGGCATGATCCAGCACACCGGAAGGCAGGGCTCCTCCTCCGGAAACTCCCCATAGCCATCCGTGAAGAAAACCAGCACATCAGGCACCGGACCGTCCATTCCCGCCAACCGCTCCTCCAGCCACGCAAACACCGGCACAAACGACGTCCCCCCGCGGCCCCGCAGCTCGAAAGCTTCAAAATCAATCGGCTCAAAGGCCTCATACAACCTCACATTCTGCACCTCCGCATCACAGTCGATCACCGTCAGCTGACTGATCCAGCTCCTCCTCAGCCCGTCAATCTCCGCCAGAATCCTCCGCAGCAGCCCCGCACTCATCGAACCCGAAGTATCAATCGCCACCACCACATGGGCCGGACCGCTCACTGCCAGCGACGGCAGCACCAGCCCACGCCAGAGATGCCGCTTCGCCGGCGGAAACCAACGGTAATCATTGCGCTGCAGCCCCGTCAGAAAGGACGCCAGCAGCTGCTCCCACGGAACCCGCGACCGGCCCGACCTCCCCAGCTCCACCTTGCCATTCCCCCTCTCCCATCCCCGGTGCACCCCCTGCGACGCCTGCACCACCCGTCCCCGGATCACCGCAAGCTCCTCCCCCGACGGGGCATCTTCCGGACGGAAACGCGACAGCTTCGCGCCGTCCCCACCCACGTCAGCATGCCCATCCGCCAGCCGCGACGCCCTGCGCTCACTGAGCCACTTCCGCACCCGCTCCGCACCAAGCCGCTGCGACATCTGCTGAATCAGCCGGTCATAAACCTCCTCCGCCGTCAGTTCCCCGACCGATAGGCCCTGCCCATCCCGCAGCGCTCCGGCCGGCACCGTGAATCCACATTCCTCCAGCATCCGGTTCACAACCAGATCCACCGCCACATTCCATAGCTCCGCATCCCGCGTACCAAGCCGCCCCATGTGATCCAGCAGACAATGCATCAGTTCATGCGCCACACAGAACTGCAGCTCCGCCAATGTCAGCGACGCACAGAAGCCAGGCTCATAGTAGATCGCCCGGCCATCCGTCGCCAGTGTCGGCACCAGCACCGCATCCGCCACCTCCACGAGCGGCAGACGCAGCAGCGCCGTCGCCAGCCATGGATGGTCCAGCAGCAGCGCCAGACGGGCGTCAGCCACCGTGCTCATGCCTTGCCGGAAAGCAGCCGCCCATGCCGCGCACAGAAATCCTGGACGGGTTTCTCCATCACAAAACCAGGATGCGATATCAGCGCCCCTCGCACCAGCAGCACCCCGAACTCAGGCGGCAGCCTCGGCAGCAGCACCGCCGCCGCCTTCCGCACCTCGGACTTGCCCAGCCTCGCCGTCAGATGACTCACCAGCGCATACAGCGGCCCCAGCTTGTCCGGTATCCCCACGCCTCCAGGGTTACGCAATGCCTCCGCCACCAGCTCCATCGCATCAGTATCCGAGGCATAAGCGAGAAACTCACTGGCGGGCCCGCCACCCACCACCCCAGCCAGCACATCGCGCAGCGCCGCCGCCACCTCCTGCTCCCCCAGCAGATCGGAAACCATCTCCCACGTCCGCGGCGTCGCAAACGCCTGCTCCCCCGCCGCCTTCTTCACCATCAGCAGCGCGGGACGGAAACTCAGAAAGCCAGTCACCAATGGATGCACCCCACCGCGGATCGCCCACTCCAGCCAATCCTCGAAATCCACCTCCATCTCCACATGCACAAACCGGTTCGCCAGCGCAGACGGCATCCGGAACGTCACACTGCCATCCCCCTCACGGTTCCCCGCCGCCACAATCTGCCACTTCTCCGGCAGTTCATACTCCCCAATCCTCCGGTCCAGCATCAGCTGATAAAGACTCGCCTGCACCATCGGAGGAGCCGCATTCAACTCATCGAAGAACAACAAACCCTGAGACCGCTTGTCGTGCGGCAGAAACGACGGCGGACACCACACCGCCCGACCACCCTCCACCGCCGGAATCCCCCGCAGATCGGTCGGATCCAGCAACCCCGCACGCACATCCGTCACCGGCAGCCGCAGCGCTCCCGCCACCGCCCGCACCACGGAACTCTTCCCGATCCCCGGAGGACCCCACAGAAAAACAGGCCAGCGCGTGCGCAGCACCTGGCCGAGAACTTCAATGACTCTGGATGGCTTCATAATGAAAAAACCGGGCTGTGCCGCCGCTCCGCAGACTGCGGCAGATAACTGCGCAGGGCCTCCCTCATCCACGGCTCCTCCCGAATCCCCCGCCAGCCCGCAGGGGCTTCCAGCCACGGCAGATCCTGCCAGACCGGACTCGTGATGAGCGCCGCCAGGGCCACAGGCTCAGGCCCAGGCGGTGCCAACTGCACCTGCACCGTCCATTCCTGCTCGTGCACCGTCAGCTCGTCCCGCTCCATCAGACACCCCATGAACCGCAGGGCCGCTTCCGGCGACCCCGGCCACACCGCAAAGGTATCCGCCCGCAGCCGCCGGATCCGGAACCCCAGCCGCTCCACATCCCGCATCTGCCCAATCGACACCTTCCACTGCGGCATCCCCGCCACCGGAATCCCCATGCCCAGCCGCACCGTCACCCGAACCCCACTCACATCCCCCACCAGCCGCGCCGAAACAGGCACCCCCTGCTCCCGGCCTTCCCCCAGACCCTGACCCGCCCGGAACCGCCACGCATGCCGCCACGGATCTTCCCAGATATGATCCTCCAGCGAAGACGAACCCACCCAGAAATGATGATGCCGCACGGTCAGATCCGGCCGAATCTCCAGACCCGACGCCGCCAGCGTAACCCTGCCTGACCCAATCACCACCGGAGCCGGCTTCCCCCGCCGCGAAAACGCCAGCCGCACCAGCAGCACCGCCAGTTCCTCCTGCCGCTCATCAAGCGAAAACGGCTCCAGAGGCGTCCCGCGCTCCCGCCTCAACAAAGCCCGCACCGCGCCAGCCTCAGGCGCACCCCTCCCGCCCTCCGCAATCTGCGACTCCACCCAGTCACGGCACCGGACCCGGTCTCCCTCATCAGAATTGTAGATAGCCGAAGCCAGCAGCAGCATTGAGTTCATGAGATATTCAGCGAAAAAGTGAGGCCGCCCGCGCCAGCTCCCGCCGGCACACCTCCGCATACCGGGGATCCACCTCGCAGGCGACCACCCGACGCCCCAGCCGCAATCCTTCCAGCAGCAGACCAGCCGCCCCGGCAAACGGATCCAGCACCACCTCGCCCGGCCGCGAATACAGCAGCATCAGCCTCCGCCCAGCCTCCCGCGGCATCTGATGAGGATGCTTCCGGCCCGCCCCCGGCGACGGCAGATCCCACAGCGGCTCCAGCAGGGAAACCACTTCCTCCTCACTCACCCCGCACCTCACAGTCCGCTTCCGGCCCACCGGCTCGCCGTCACCGTAAACCATCACATCCTCCACCGCCACAGGCACCGCCGCCCCTCCCCTCACAAAATCGCCAGCCCGCTGCCGCGGCGACCTCCTGGCATACTTGCGCAGAAAATACCGCGCCTCCACCACCATCCCCTCGCGCTCCACCAGACCGCGGAACCACTCGGTCACCGGAATCTGCTCACCCCCAGCCGCCAGATACCGCGTGATCAGCACCAGCTTGCCCCCGGGGCGCAGCACCCTGCGGATTTCCCCGAATACCGGAGCCAACCCTTCCACAAATCCACGCACCGTACCTCTCAGCACCCGCCGGTCACGCACCGCACCCGACCGCAGCTCCGCCTCCACTCCTGCCGGAAAATACGGAGGACTGCTCAGCACCAGCCCGCACGATGCCGTACCCACCGGACGCATGTCCCGCGAGTCCAGACAATGCACCTCCCACCCGCCACGCCCAGTCATGCCGCACCCCCCCGCGCTGCCCGGAATTCCTCCATCAGCCCAGCCACCTGCTCCGGATGAATCTGATGCCACCACCCCAGCGCCCCACGCACGGCATCGAGACTCACCGGCCGCCCATGCCAGACAGGCTCCCGCCCCACCGTCACCGCATGCACCACCGCACGGATCCTCCGCCGCACCTGCCGCGGCAGATTCACCCGCTCGTTGACCACCAGTCCCGTCACCACCTGCCTTCTCCCACGCCGGAAGATGTTGATCTTCTTCGGATCCAATTCATACCCCAGCCCTCCCAGCACCTTCTCCGCAAACCGGATCATCCCCACCGCGCCGTCCCCGCCGGAAAACGTCAGATCATCCGCATACCGCGTATACTGCAATCCCGCAGCCGCCGCCACCTTCGCCAACGCCTTGTCCGCCCCAGCCAGCACCACATTCGCCAGCCACGGACTCGTCGGAGCCCCCGTCGGCAATGCCCCGCCATACGCACAAATGTCCGCCAGCAGATACACCACCGGAATGCTCAGCCGATCCCCCACCGCCCTCCGCACCGCCCGCTGAATCAACCGCAGCGGCGTCGACGGGAAAAACCCCCGGATATCCAGATTCACCACCACCGCCTGACCCGCATGCGGCTGCGCGTTCGTCAGCGTCGACCGACCCGGCACAAACCCATGCGCGCTCGCCTCCGGCTGCCCCGCAGCTTCCCGCTCCAATTGCCGCAGAATGTCCCGCTGCAGCGCCCGCAGAGTCTTCCGCGGTGCCGTGATCACACGCTTCCCGCCACTCCGCTTCGGACGCTCAAACGTCTGATAGTACCCGTCACACATATGACCCGGCACACCTCCGGAACGATGATGCGACACCCGCGCCACCGCCAGCCGGATCAGAAATGGATACCACCGCAGCCCCACCCAGAGCGACAACTCAAGGGCCTGCCAGACCGCAGGACGTTCCGGAGCCAGCACCGCCGCCACCGGCAGCATCTCCCGCAGCTTCTCCCGATCCAGTTCCGACAGAACCATCACATCCAAACGTCCCAGCCGCGCCAGCGCCGCCAGCGCCGCCGGACCACAGCGCTGCGGATCCCCCAGCAGTCCCGCCCGCCGCTCCAGCTCCACTTCCTCCCGCCGCAGCCCAGCCAGCACCCCCCTCAGCACCGCATCGCTTTCCCCATCACCAACCACCATGCCACCAGGCCGACCCGTGCGCGCCAGACTCTCCGCATGCTCGACCACCGCCAGCCCATGCCGCTCGACCGCCGCCGCCCGGAACGGCCGGTGATCCAGCCACGCCAGCATCACCTGACAAGGATCTTCCAAAGCCAGCAGCGATACCAGCTTCTCCTGCTCGGAAACCCGGATCCGCGGCGACGCCGCAAAGAGGTCGGACACCGGCCAGACCCCGGCTCCGGCACTCCGCCACTCCCGACCCCAGCCACCCGCTTCCAGCTGCGCCACCGTCAGTCCGCGGAGCAGCAGCAGCATCTCCGCCTCCCGCCCCGCCACCATCCGTCGGCTCTCCTCCGGAAACACCCGGGCATACGCCACTCCCAGATCAGCCAGCCATCCCCGCCAGGACACCCGCTCCAGATACTCCCGCACCACCTTCCGCTTCACCACGGAAAACGACCGCAGCAGTTCCTCCGTTCCGCAGGGCTCGCCGCCCGCCTTCACCAGCCACTGCAGCCCCCATATCAGCATTTCCTCCAGCGACGCCACCTCGCGGCCCGGCAGACGCCGCAGCGCCACCGCCAGCGCTTCCTGCAGAAACGCAGCACGATTCAGCAATCTCCGCCGCGACTCTCCACGGAACGATCCCACCCACCGCAGCAACTCCCCCGGCCGCTCCCCCGCCATCGCCAGAAACGCAGGGGCCACCGCCGTCGGCAGCACCACCGGCTGCCCACCCTCCGCCCGGCCCACCGGAGCCACCAGCCCGCACATCCATTCCCATGCCGCATCCCTCACCTCCACAGCAACGGCCTTCCCCATCCACTTCCCCGCCGCCCACGACGTTTCCTCAAGAAACACCCCGTCCCAGTCGCACCGCCGCGTCAGCCCAAGCATCCTCCGCTGAAACGCCACGCCGCCCGACCACAGCTTCCGCCGCCTCACGTCCTCCCGCGATTCCACAAACCACAGCGCTTCTTCCAATTCCTTCACCCCAGGCTCAGGCCCGCCCCCCGGAACACTCCCCACCAGCGCCTCCAGGCCCAACCGACGCAACTCCTCGCAGTCAAGATAACGCGACCATGGCAGCGCGCGGCCCATCCAGTCGACCCGCTGCCGCTCCCGGACCTCCCTGAGCGCCCCTCCCACATCCACAAACCGATCGCCCTCCACCCGCACCCAGCGCCCCTGCAGACACTGCGTGGCTCCCGCAAAGCGCTCCCGGTCAGCCTCCCGCATCAGCCTTCCCCACAGCCGGTGCGACTCCATCACCCGCGCCGCAAAGCCATCGCCCAGCAACCGCAGTTCATCCCACCCGAACAGCGGCTTGCTCCGCATCATCAGAAGCGTCCCCAACTGCTCGAGGACCGCCTCATCGACCTTCTCAGGCCCCCGCAGCCCTTCCGGAACCTCCCCCTCTGCCAACCCACCCCAGCCGGTTCCCCGCAGCTCAAGAACCCACAGCAGAAACGCCGCTTCCGGAGCCAGTTCCCGCAGGCACCGGAATTCGTTCACGGAAATCTCACGCAACTCCTCCCGGAGCAGCCACTCCCACGGCCCTACCACACTGCCTTCCCATCCCTCCAGCCAGCTCACCAGCGCCACCACCTCCGCCTCCCCAGCTTCCCGGGGACGCCAGTCCGCCACCGCACGCGCCACCACCCCAGCCCAGCACCGGTACGGCCCCGGCGTCATCCACAGCACATCCCGCAGCGCCCCCGCCAACCCACCCCCGAACCCAACCTTCCCCATCACGTCCCTCACCACCACACCCACCGCTTCGCGCAGAATCTCACCCATCCCACGCCCACGCCGCTTCGGAGTCTCCCGCCGCATGTACTCAACCCTCCATCCGTTCACTCCCAACGCCCCCACCGCCACTCCCACCAACCCTCCCGCCCGCTCCCACCCCGACAACCGCGCAACCCCATCCCTCCCCACCAGCCGATACGATTTTCTGCAGATACTCATGATTGAAAACGGATTTGAAATTCTCTTTTCACCCGACTCCTCACTCCAGTCTCCACCACCCATCACAATCCCTCCCCACACCATTCAGCAAATCATCCAGAATTGAGGGACCGCCCGCTGTTCACTTCAAAATAACTAACTGAAGTTCAGGGTTTTGTGAGGATGAAGGCGGGAGGCTGGGGGCTCAAGCAAATGGCCCAGCCAGCGATTGCGCCTCCAGCATCCCGCCTTCAGACGAATAAAATCCGACCCGCTGACGGTTGCGCGCTTCTGGCGAAACACCAGATGATCCTGAAACAGGAACGGCCCCTCAATCTGTATGAATCCCACGAGGTCCTCCGGCAGGAACCACAGCACCCGATCCGTAGAACCAACCAGAAAAACCTCGCGGTAAAAAACTAAAACATATTTTCACAGACTTGTCCACGCAAATCTGCGCTTTAGACGGGAAATCTTCCGGATCACGGAAAAACTTGAGGCGATTCTAAGGTAAAGTACTACCCACCCGCCTCAAATCACAAAGTCCCCGCCCAGCGCGAGATGCAGGGCCACCCGGTTGTCGAGCCGCAGCCTCCGGACCAGCGTCAGCTGCGATTTGGCCTGCAGGGCACGGTTCTGTGTCGCCAGCACCGTCAGAATGTCGCCAATGCCCTGCCGGTAGTTGGCGCGCGCCTCGGTATCCGCTTCGGCGGCCAGCCTCAGGGCTTCCTCCAGAGCAACTTCCCTCTCCCGCAGAATTCCCTCGAGCTGCAGCGCTTCCTCCACTTCCCCAAACGCCTTCAGGACAGCCTTCTGCAGAAGAGCCAGAGCCTCATCCTGTTCCGCTCCCCGCCTCCGGATCTCGGCCAGCACCTGCCCACCAGTGAAAATCGTCTGCGTCAGTCCCGCACCAAGATTCCAGATCCCATAGTCACTCGCCAGCAGGTTGCTGAGCGCATCAGTGTTCGTCCCGGCACTGCCAGTCAGCGCCAGCCTCGGAAAAACCGCCCGCCGCGCTTCCTTCTGCCGCATGCCCTGCGCCGCAAACCGCCGCTCCGCCGCCAGAATGTCAGGCCGCCGCAGCAGCAGCTCCGAAGGCAAACCCGCCGGAGCCGCCGCCGGCACGCCCGGCAGCCTGCCACCACCATCCACCCAGCCAGCCGGATACCGACCCAGCAGCAGCTCCAGCGCCCGGACCGCCAGCACCTTTCCTTCCTTCCGCTGCGCAAGGGCCGCCCGCGCCGAGGAAACATCGGACCGCGCCAGCCGCAGCTGCGCCCCCAGACTTCCCTCGTTGCCGGCCTGCCCTGTCCGGAACCTTTCCTCCAGCGCCTCCTGGGTATCCTGCGCCGCCTTCAGCGCCAGCCCCGCCACCGCTTCCTGCTCCTCAGCCTCCGCCACCGCAAACCACGCCCGCACCACCTGCCCCACCAGCGATGCCCGCGCCGCCCGCAGATCCGCCTCCGCCGCCTCCGCCCCCGCCACCGCCGCCGCCGTCCCCGCCCGGATCCTCCCCCAAAGATCAAGTTCCCACTGCAGATTCACTGCGCTCGTGTACGTCGTCACCTCAAACGGCGTCACCTGAGGCTCCGCCGCCGCCACTCCGCCTCCCGGCGCCCCACCCTCATCCGCCCCCCCCCGGCCAAACGGAAAACCAATGAAGTTCCGCTGCGAACGATCCGTTCCCAGCCGCCCCTCAAGCTGCGGCAATCCCTGGGCCGCCGCACTCCGGATCAGACTGGCAGCCTGATCCCGCCGCGCCGACGCAACCTTCAGATCAGGATTGTGCGCGAGCGCTTCCTTCACCAGTTCCTCAAGGCGCCGGTCCCCGAACCGCTTGACCCATTCCAGATCAACCCCGCGCGCCCCTTCCCGAGTCGTAATCCACCCGCCCGGCACCGCCACCCCGCTCTCCTCGAGACGCGACGGAGGAGACACCGCCCGGCAACACGGCAGCATCACAGTGAACATCAGCAATCGTCGGCGCAGCATGTCTCAGATCCCTCTCCCCATCCCCCATGCACAGGTTGCCCACCCCATGCAAGCCCTCGCGGAAGAGATCGGGATTGCACCACCCTCCCCCCCAACTCCATTCTCCCACCATGCGACTCCCTGCCTCCGCCCTGTCCGCCACCGCCGCCGCCCTCCTCCTCGCCCCGGCCCACGCTCAGCAGAAATCCCGCTCCGCATCCGCCAAAGCAATTCCCAAACCCGCCGAAACCGTCCCCACCAGACCATCCGGCACATCCTCGGAACTCGACCCCGCCCTGCGCGCCCGCATCGAAGCCTTCTTCTCCCTCCTGCGCGAGGAACGCACCTCCGCAGCCTACGAAAAACTCTTCGAAGGTTCCTTCGTCGCCGAAGAAGACCGCGACCTCCTCCAGCAACTCACGGACGTGACCGACCAAGTCATGGAAGGCTGCGGGAAACTCGAAGGAACCGAACTCCTCTCCGCCAAATCAGCCGGCCGCAGCCTCCGCGAACTCATCTACGCCGTCAATTTCCGCAAACGCCCCGTCCGCTGGCGCCTCTACGCCTACTTCTCGGAAGGCCGCTGGCAGATCATCGATACCAGCGTCAACCCGGACGTCACCTCGTTCTTCCACGGCGACCGCGACCCCGCCCCACAGCCCGCCCGGGCCGGAAAGCAGTGATCCCCACCCCGCGCTTCATCGACCTCTTCTGCGGCATCGGTGGCTTCCGCCTCGCCTTCGCCAGCGCCGGTGCCCACTGCGTCTTTTCGAGCGACTGGGACCGCTGGGCCCGCCGGACCTACAAGGCCAATTTCGGAGAGGAACCAGCCGGTGATATCCGCCCGATCAGCGCCAGCGATATCCCCGCCCACGACATCCTCTGCGGCGGCTTTCCCTGCCAGCCCTTCAGCCTCGCCGGCGTCAGCAAAAAACTCTCCCTGGGCCGACGCCACGGATTCGATGACGAGCGCCAGGGCAATCTCTTCTTCGAAATCACCCGCATCCTCCGGCACCACCAGCCCGCCGCTTTCATCCTCGAAAACGTCAAGAACCTCACCAGCCACGACAAAGGACGCACCTTCGCCATCATCCACGAATCTCTCACCGCCGACCTCGGCTACCACCTCCACCACCGCATCATCGATGCCCGCCACTGGCTCCCCCAGCACCGCGAACGCATCTTCCTCGTCGGCTTCCGCCAGCCTACCCCCTTCACGTTCCCATCCCCACCCACGGATCCCCCAAGGCTCGGCTCCATCCTCGAATCCAACCCAGCCCCGAAATACACCCTGAGCAACAAACTCTGGACCTACCTCCAGGACTACGCCCGCAAACACCAGGCCAAGGGCAATGGCTTCGGCTGCAGCGTCGTCTCCCCAGCCGACACCACCCGCACCCTCAGCGCCCGCTACTACAAGGACGGCAGCGAAATCCTCGTCTCCCAGGGCAGCGGCCAGAACCCACGCCGCCTCACCCCCCGCGAATGCGCCCGACTCATGGGATACCCCGATTCCTTCCAGATCCCAGTCTCGGATACCCAGGCCTACCGCCAGTTCGGCAACTCGGTGGCAGTCCCCGTGGTCTCCGCCATCGCCCGCGCTGTCCTCGCTGCCATCGCATCCCAGCAGCCCGCCGCATCCACCCCATGACCCCGCGCAGGATCCTCGCCGCCCGGGGCGGTGCCCTCGGCGACTTCATCCTCACCCTCCCCTCCCTCGCGGCCATCCGCTCTCAGTGGCCCGACGCCGGAATCCAACTCCTCGCCTCCCCAGGCCACGCCGCCCTCGCCCGCTCAGCCAGCCTCTGCCACGACCACCGCGACCCCGCGTCGGCAGCCGCCAGCTTCCTCTTCCATCCGGAAACCCCCGCCCCTCCCGCACTCGCCGCATGGATCGGCTCCTGCGATCTCGCAGTTTCATGGCTCCCCGATCCAGAAGGCATCACCAGGGAGCGCCTCCGGCAATGCGGCATCCCAGAAGTCCATCAGGGACCATGGACCATGCGGCCGGACCGACCAGCCTGGCTCCAACTCGCCGACGCCCTCCCCGGTCACCTGCCAGCCCATCCCTTCCATCTGACCACCCCCTCCCGCAGCGGCTCCCTCGCCATCCACCCAGGCAGCGGCGGCCCGCGGAAAATCTGGCCGGCCGAACGCTGGCTCGCCACCCTCCAGCACCTCCACCAGCAGAGGCTCATCAGCAGCTGCCTCGTAGTGACCGGGGAATGCGAGGAAAACACCCCGGCCAGCCAGCTCGCCCCGGCCCTCCAGCAATCCGGCATTCCCACCCGCACCGCCCACCAGCTACCCCTCCCGGAACTCGTCACCGCCCTCGCCTCATGTCAGTGGTTCGCCGGACACGACAGCGGCATCGCCCACCTCGCCGCAGCCTGCGGCCTCCACACCCACATCCTCTTCGGCCCCACCTGCCCTGACGTCTGGGCTCCGCCCGGCAGCCACACCCTCACGTCACCGGATCACGCGATCGCTTCCCTCGCCACCACAACCGTCGCCGCATGGCTCGCCGCTCACCTCGCTCAGTGACCATCCTGCCGCCGACCCGCCCGCTGCGCCACGGTGACCCATCCGGCAATCAGCAGGACGCCCCCCACCGGCGTCACCGGCCCAAGCCACTTCCAGCCGAGCGGCACCATCAGATACAGACTCCCACTGAAGGCGAACACACCCACCAGCAGCAGCCACCACGCCCGCTCCATCCCGCCACGCAGCGCCACCACCAGCATCACCACAGCATGCAGCAGATGGTAAAGCACCGCCGTCTTCCAGTTCTCCATCCCATTCGGCACGGCACTCAGTACGCCCTTCAGTCCATGCGCCCCGAAAGCTCCCAGAGCCACGCCCACCGCACCCAGCAACGCAGACACCCGCAGCATCCAGTCTTGTTTCATCACCCCACGGAACACAGCAGCCACGCTTCCGCAAGCCAAGGGAAACTCGCCTGGACGATTCCCCCGCCACCGCCATCTTGCCCCGCCGGATGACTGCCCTGCACGCCCCCACTCCCCTCCCCCGCTGGTTCCTCCCTGCCCTCGCCGCCCTCGGCCTCGGCTCATGGCTGCTCCTCTCGCTCTGGAACGATTTCCCCTACTTCTACCACACCGACGAACCAGGCAAGGTCCGCCAGATCGCGGAAAACACCCGCAATCTCCACCACCCTCTCCTCCTCCTCGAATCCACCGCCACAGCCGTCCGCGCCCGCGGACTCTCATCGCCCCAGGACATCGTGGAAACCGGACGCAGCCTCTCCGCAGCCTTCGCCGCCACCGCCGCCATCCTCCTCGCGTGGACGGTCGCCCAGCACCGCGGCCCATGGACCGGACTCGCCGCCGGCCTCCTCCTCATCCTCCAGCCGGATGTCCACGAATACAGCCGCTACCTCAAGGAGGATGCCGCTCTCCTCTTCGGCGTCTGCGCCGTCTTCGCCGCCGCCACCCAACTGGAAAAACTGCCTTCCCCACGCAGCGCCGCATGGCTCGGCCTCGCCACCGCCCTCGCCATCTCAGCCAAATACGCCGGAGCCATCATGCTCATCCCGGCCATCCTCTGCTTCCCCTATCAGCATAAAAACCGCCGCCTGCTCGCCTTCGCTGCCCTCGCCACGCTCGTCACCTGCCTCGCCCTCGTCAATTACCGCATCCTCACCGACCCCGCCACGTTCCGCTCATCACTCTCCCGCGAAACCTCCATGGTCCTCGAAGGCCACGCCGGAGTCACCAAATCCATCCCCCACGCAGGCTTCTTCTCCCGCCTCCTCAACCGCTCGGCTCACCTCCTCCCACTCTGCCTCGCCGGAACCGCCGCCGCATGGCACACCACCCGACGCCACCACCGGGCCGAATGGTTCCTCGCCTGCTCGCCCCTCGCCCTCGCCTCCATCCTCGCCTTCTCAGCCAAGGACTCAGGCCGCTACTTCCTCCCGGCCTGCGCCGGCATCGCCGCCACCGCCGCCCTCGGCCTCCACCAGATCGCTTCCTCGCGCTTCGCACGCTTCACCATCCCAGCCACCGCCGCAGCCGCCCTGCTCAGCCTCGCCCGCTCATGGCCCTACCTCCACGGCTTCCAATCCGACGCGCGACGCGAACTCCTCGCATGGACCACCGCCTCCCTGCCACCCGGCAGCCGCCTTATCCAGGGCCGCAAAGTCTGCCTGCCCGATGCCGCCGGCCGCTTCGCCGATGGCTATCATCTGAAAACCCCCGTCCCCTTCCCCATCGAAACCGTTTCCTACCTCCCGGATGCCGCTCCCTCCCCCGCCGCACTCGCTGCCAGGGGCTTCACCCACCTCGCCATCGCCGGCGACGAATTCGAACGCTATCTGCGCAGCGATCAGCGCCCCAAGGAAGGCCGCGCAGCGGAATTCGAAACACGCCGACGCTTCTACGCCGCCCTCGACTCGGAAGCCACCCTCGTCTGGTCCCGCCCCCCAGGCAAAGTCGGCACCCACCAGCCAGAACTGCGCCTCTATCAGCTCGACAGCCCCCCACCCCAGCCCGCCGCCCCCTGACCCCGCCACACCACGCTTGATTTCCCTCTCCCCATCAGCCCGACTCCATCGTATCCCCACCAGATCATGAGCGATAAATTCTCTGCCTACGCCCACCCGGATGTCCTCGTCAGCACCAGCTGGCTCGCCGACCACCTCGACGACCCATCCATCCGCATCATCGAAAGCAATGAGGATGTCCTTCTCTACGATACCGGTCACCTCCCAGGAGCCGTTCACATCGACTGGCGGCGCGACCTCAACGACCAGACAGTCCGCGATTACATCGGCCCGGAAGCCTTCGCCCAGCTCTGCTCCCACCACGGCATCACCCCGGAAACCAAGGTCATCTTCTACGGCGATAAGTCAAACTGGTGGGCCTGCTACGCCTTCTGGGTCTTCCAGCTCTTCGGCCACCGCAACGCCGCCGTCGTCGACGGAGGCCGCGCCAAATGGACCGCCGAAAACCGCCCGCTTACCCGCGAAATCCCCAAACCCACCCCATCATCCTACCCCACCCCGCCAGCCCGCCGGGACACGGAAATCCGCGCCTTCTCCACCGATACCCTCGCCCACATGCAGGCCGGCAAACCCATGGTCGATGTCCGCTCACCCGGCGAATTCCGCGGCGATGTCACCCACATGCCCGAATACCCTCAGGAAGGCGTCCTCCGCGGGGGCCACATCCCCGGCGCCCAGAGCTGCCCATGGTCCACCGCCGCCAACCCGGACGGCACCTTCAAATCCGCCGCCGAACTCCACGAAATCTACAGCACAGGCCTCGGACTGAAACAAAACGACGACATCATCGCCTACTGCCGCATCGGCGAACGCAGCAGCCACACATGGTTCGTCCTCACCCACCTCCTCGGCTTCCCCTCGGTCCGCAACTACGACGGCAGCTGGACAGAATGGGGCAATATGGTCCGCTCCCCCATCGAACGCTCCAACTCCTGACCCATCCGTGTACCCTCCTCCCCTCAAGGACATCATCGACCTCTGCAGCGGTCTCCCGGAATCAGAACGACGCGAAATGCTCATCAGCTTCGCGGACGGAGCCAGCCGCCAGGCCCCGCAGGAAGGCGAATCGTTCGACCTCGAAGACATCCGCAAGGACGAGGAATGCACCGATACCGTCGGAGTCTTTCTCCGCGTCGACCCCACCCACGGCTGCCTCTTCCGCATCTCCCTCGGCCCACAGGTGCAAACCCTCACCCGCGCCATGACCACCATCCTCTGCAGGGGATTCCACGGCGCTTCCCCCCAGCAGATCGTCGACGCCCCAGCCGATTTCGTCCCCCTCATCATCGGAGCCGACCTCGTCCGCCTCCGCAGCCAGACGGTCTACTACGTGCTCTCCCGCATGAAAGCCGCCGCCAAAGTCTGGCTCAACCGCCAGCGCGCCGCCGCCGCAGAATCCAGCACCAATCCCTGACCCCATCCCCCGCTTCAGGGCTTTTCAGAAAAACAATACACCGCCCGGTGCCCCCGCAGGAAAATCTCGTTCCCCGCCACCGCCGGCGATGCCTCGAAGGCTTCCTCCAACCGGTTCGTCGCCACCACCTCAAGACGATCGCTCTGCTTCGCCACCACCACCACGCCATCCCGGCCGGTGAAATACAGATGCCCACCCGCCGCCACCGGCGACGCATAAATCCCGGACATCCCCGGAATCCGCTCGGCCTCCAGCAGCACCCGCCCATCCTTCGCCTCAACAATGCTTAGGTAAGCGTCATTGCCGGAATGAAAATACAGCTTGCCTCCCGCCAGCACGGCAGAGGGCACATACGGAGTCCGCTTCTCATGACGCCACAGCACGGATTCCGTCTCCGTCAGATCCCCGCTCCCTCCCAGCCGGATCGCCAGCAGCGCCGCCCCGCGGAAACCACTCAGCGCATACACCACCCCATCCGCCGCCACCGGCGTCGGCACCACATTCCCCGTCAATCCACCACACGACCACACCTCCCGCCCAGTCTCCAGATCATAACTCCGGATCCGCTTCGTCGCTGCCACCACCACCTGACGCTTCCCTCCATGCTCCACAATCAGCGGCGTCGTCCACGTGGTCTCCTCATCCCGCGCCTGACGCCACAGCTCCCGACCATCAGACCGATGGAACGCTGCCACGAAATCTTCCCCCTCATGATCCCAGTTCACCACCAGGATGTCCCCGCTCAGCGCCGGCGAGGTGCCCTCCCCAAACCCATTGCGCGTCCTCATCTTCCCCAGATCCTTGGACCACTTCACGGTCCCATCCATCCCCAGACAGTAAAGCCCGCGGCTCCCGAACCACGCATAGACATGCTCGCCATCCGTCACCGGTGAATGCGACGAAAATCCATGGTCCCGATGATGCCCCTCATGCGGCAGTTCCTCCCGCACGGTCCGGTCCCACAGCACTTTCCCGGTCTCCCGATCCAGACAAAGCACCGCAAACCGATACTCCTCCACCGGATCCACCCCCCGCAGACCTCCCCCGCGCCGGCCGCCCCCTCGAGACTCCTCCTCCCCGGCAGGCTTCGCCCCCTCCACCTTCCGTCCCGTCGGCACCGCCGTCTGCACGAAAACCCGGCCGCCACTCACAATCGGCGTCGATGCCCCGCTCCCCGGCACCTCAACCTTCCATTTCAGATTCGTCTTCTCATCAAACTTCACCGGCGGCTTCGCCCCAGGCGCGGTCCCATCATGCTGCGGCCCACGCCACGACGACCAGTCACCAGCCCAGACCGCAGATGTGAAAAGCGAAAGCAGCAGCAGCGTCTTCATCTCCCCACCCTACGCAATCCACCGTCCCACCCGCAAGCCCCGCACTCCCGTGAACCCGCCCCGCCTTTCCCCTGTCAATCTCCTCTGCCCCAGCCACCGCTCCCCATTCCCATGAACCACCCCAGCCCCATCGACCAGCCGGCGGACTTCGCCCGCCGCATCATCGCCAATGCCAGATTCCCCATGCTCGCCACCATGGATGGATCGCAGCCACGACTCCGCCCAGTCTCCCCAGTCCGCGTCGATAACTTCACCGTCTACATCGCCAACCTCCGACGCTACGGCAAAACCTCCGAAATCGCCGCAAATCCATCGGTCGAACTCTGCTACCTCGACAGCAATCACGACCAGGTCCGCATCACGGGCACGGCCGAAATCCTCGATGACCCGGATCTCCTCGCCGAAATCTGGAATTCCAACCCCCTCCTCAGACACTACCTCGGCTCTCCGGAAAACCCCGACCTCATCATCTACCGCATCAGGCCGCTCCGCGTCCGCTGCATGAAGGAATGGGCCCTGGATTACACCGAAGTCCCCCTCTAGTCCTGATCCCATGAAATGGATTGATGAACTGGCCGCCCTGCTGCCAGGCAAGGTTTCGAATTCCCCCGCCGAACGCGCCCGCTGCGCCAGCGATAAATGGTTCGCCTCCCACGAACCAGATGCCGTCGTCTTCCCGGAATCCGCGGAAGATGTCAGCACCACCATGAAACTCGCCAGCCACCACCGCATCCCCGTCACCGTGCGCGGCGGCGGCGTCGGCTACGTCGGCGGCTGCGTCCCCCTCCACGGCGGCATCGTCCTCGCCATGGAACGGATGAACCAGATCCGCGAAATCTCCGCGGCCGACGGCGTCGCCATCGTCCAGCCCGGCGTCATCACCGCCACTCTCCAGGAAGAAGTCCGCAAGCTCGGCTGGTACTACCCCCCGGACCCCGCCAGCCTCAGGGAATGCACGATCGGCGGCAACGTCGCCACCAACGCCGGCGGCCCTCGCTGCCTCAAGTACGGTGTCACCAGACACTACGTCCTCGGTATCGAAGCCGTTCTCCCAGACGGCTCCATCATCCACGCCGGCGGCCGCTGCCACAAGAACCGCCAGGGCTTCGACCTCACCAGCCTCTTCGTCGGATCAGAAGGAATGCTCGGGATCGTCACCGAAATCACCCTCCGCATCATCCCCCACCCCAAAGCCCGTGCCATCCTCGGAGCCACCTTCCGCACCTTCGCCGAAGCCGCCTCCGCCGTCCAGATCATCCTCTCCAGCGGCCACCTCCCCTCCGCCCTCGAAATCACGGACAGCTTCACCCTCAACGCCGCAAGGGAATACCTCGGCCCGGACCGCATCCCGCCAGGAGAAGCCCACCTCCTCGCCGAATTCGACGGCCCCACCGAAGGCGTCACCGCCGAACTCCGCCGCGTCACCGCCCTCCTCCGCAGCCACGGTGCCGTCTCCCTCAAACCCGCCACCACGGAACCGGAAATCGAAGCCTTCTGGCAGATGCGCCGCGAATTCTCCTACAGCCTCCGCCACACCGGCCTCACCAAACTCAACGAGGACATCGTCGTCCCCCGCAGCCGACTCGTCGACCTCGTGGACTTCGCTTCGTCCCTCCAGTCCCGCTGCGGCTTCCCCATCGCCTGCTTCGGCCACGCCGGCGACGGCAATATCCACGTCAATATCATGGTCCCGGACATGAACGACACCGCCCAGCGGGAAAAGGCGGACGCCGCCCTCGACGATCTATTCCACCACGTCCTCAGCCTCGGCGGCGTCATCAGCGGCGAACACGGCATCGGCATCGCCAAGAAACGCTGGTTCCCCAGCGCCATCTCCCCAGCCTCCCAGCAGCTGCACCACACTCTCAAAAACGCTCTCGACCCCCTCTCCCTCCTCAACCCAGGGAAATTCCTCGGCTGAACCGGAAATCCGCAGGACCGCAGGACCGCAGGACCGCAGGAACCACAAGAGCCCCCGCCTCAGAGGTTTCTAAAGGGACTCTCATGCCGATTTTTCTTGGCATCAATCCCCGCTTAATCCTAAAACCCATCCGCCAACGCCTGCTCCCCCCCCGAAAATCCGGGCGTTGCCCCCCATCAATCCCGCGACCGCGCGCGGGACCACCTACCTCACCCCCACATGAGAAAACTACACCTTGCAGCCCTGCTGCTCGCCGCCGCCTCTCCTGCCCATGCCCAGATCTGGACCGGTCCCTACGGACCAGGCGGAACATGGAACGTCTACCGCGTCGTCACCACCGCCGCCACGTGGGCGGCCGCCGACACCGCCGCCAAAGCCGCCGAAGCCCAATCCTCCGGCCTCCCCTCCCTCGCCGGCAATACCACCACCGGCCACCTCGTCCAGATCAGCAGCGAAGACGAAAATACCTTCGTCGCCCTCGCCGCCGCCCTCACCCCAGCTTCCGGAAACTCCAATGTCTGGATCGGCCTCAACGACAACAATGCCGAACAAGGCTCCAATCAGGTCGGCTGGGAATGGTCCGGCACCACAGGCGGCAGCGGCACCAACGGAGCCCAGATCGCCGGAGTCGATACCGATTACCTCGTCTGGGCACCCGGCGAACCCAATAACTCCGGAACCGAAAACGCCGGAGAAATGCGCAACGACGGCCGCTGGAACGACAACAAGCACAACCTCTCCACCACCACCAGACGCTACGTCATCGAATGGAGCCTCGGCCTCTCCTCCCCACCGGAAGGAGCCCGCCAGTTCCCCGTCACTTACACCGCTCCCTACGGACCAGGAGGAACATGGAACCTCTACAAAATCATCGGAGCATCCGAAAACTTCGATAACGCCCGCTCCATCGCCACCGCCCGCACCGCCGGTTCCACCGGCGTCTCCGGCGTCGCCACCGGACCACTGAGCAACCTCACCGGCACCCTCGCCACGGTCGCCTCCCAGGGCGAAAACGACTTCCTCTACCGCATCTCGGGATACGCCGGAGCCAACACCATCTCCACATGGCTCGGCGCCACCGACGACCCCAACCGGGAACCCACCGCCACCGAATCCGGCACCAGCAAAACTTCCGGCTGGGTCTGGATGGACCGCAATGGCTCGCAGCCGTGGACCTACCAGAAGTTCGGAACCCGCTTCCCCCTCAACTCAGGCGAACAACCGGATAATTCAGGCGGCACCGAAAGCGCCATCGAACTCCTCGGCACCAGCTTCTGGAACGACATCACCCCAGCCGCCACCACCCTCCGCCGCTACGTCATCGAATGGCATGTCGAGGCCACCAGCCCCATCGCCGGAGCCTCCCTCCCCCAACCCATCCTCCCAGGCCCCACCCCTTTCCTCACCAATACCCACTCGGTAGGAACATGGGCCATCAAGGAACAGCGCGCCGGCCTGCTCACGGCCAACATCAACGGAGCCCTCTCGCTCGTCTACGCAAATACCAGCACCTCCGCAGTCCAGGGCACCAGACCCGTCCTCAATCAGACGGACAATGCCGTCTCCGGTTCCGCCGGACGCTCCACCATCGGTCTCTTCTGGCCGAAATCCGACCTCCTCGGCGATACCGCCAGCGCCGACGACAACAACTACACGGTCTTCGCCAAAACCAGAATGGCCCTCACGGGAACGGGCCCATACACCCTCAATGTCCACAGCGATGACGGCTTCCTCTGCCGCATCTCCGGCCCCGGCACGGTCACCATTTCCCGGGTCAGCGGAGCCGGCATGCAGGACCCCGCCGACAGCGCCTTCTACTACCCCTTCGTCATCGGCGATGCCAATACCCGCGCCATCTTCACAGTCTCCACGCCAGGAGAATACGAGGTCGAATACATCGGCTGGGAAGGCACCAGCAACTCGGTCCAGGAAGTCTCATGGTGCGAAGGAGCCGCCCCCAATGACTGGGACGGCAACTGGCAACTCCTCGGCAGCGCCATCGGCGGCACCCCAGTTCTTCCAGCCGCCGATTCCTTCAACGCCCCCACCCCCACCGGCAATCAGTGGCAGATCCGCTACCCAGCCCCCGGCTCGGTCGGCACCCTGACCACCGTCAGCGGCGCGGCCACCGCCCTCCAGAACGCCACGGGCACCACCGACTCCATCTCGTCGGTCATCAATTTCGCCGACCCCAACAACGGCGGAAACCGCGGTCTCTTCACCGCCGATCTCCCCCAGCCAGGCGACACCACCGCAGACGACAACAACTTCGTCTGGGGAGGCCGCACCCTCCTCAATATCCCAGCTGCCGGCGTCTACACCATCGGAGCCCATGCCGACGACTCCATCGCCATCCGACTCCGCAACGGGGCCAAATGGCGCGGCCGCGTCTGGGGCACCACCGCCCAGGGCCACATCGACGCCAATGACGAATCGGTCATGTACTGGTTCATCGGCTCGGGCGACAGCAACATCCGCGCCGCCGCATGGTTCCCCGCCCCCGGTAACTACGAAGTCCAGGTCCTCCATTACGAAGGCACCGGCGGAGCCGCCGCAGAACTCTACTACGCCCCCGGCGTCCACCTCGCCGATAATGACACCGGGACATGGAAGCTCATGGGCGACAGCACGGAACTCCCCCCGGTCTTCCCCACCAGCATCCCCGGAGCCCCCACCGCAGGCAACGGCGCATGGAACATCCGCTACCTCCGCTTCTCAGGCCTCACCCTCAATACCCTCCAGGATGCCGTCGCCGCCCTCAGCAGCGGACTGGGCGAAAGCATCTACGGATCCACCAGAGTCCTCAACTTCTCGGACCCGTCCAACCCAGGCACCGCAGGCCTCTTCGGCGGCGACCAACCCCTCCCAGGCGACCTCGAATTCACCAACGATGACGACGTCGCCATGCACGCCCGCGGCTCCCTCTTCGTCCCCTCCTCAGGCCTCTACACCTTCGGGATCCGCTGCTCGGACGGCTTCGCCCTTCGCATCGGACGCAATCCATGGCTCGGACGCAACGGCGTCGGCGGCATCGACCCCGCAGACCCAGCCGTGCTCGCATGGACAGCCGGATCGACCGCCCTCACCGAAAACATCACCCGCAGCCTCATCTTCCTCCAGGCCGGCGTCCACCCCATCGAATTCCTCTCGTTCGACCGCAGCCGCGAATTCATGGCGGAAGTCTTCGCCATCCCAGGAAACCAGCTCGGCACGGGCGAATACGCCGCCGGAGCCACCGCCAACAACGGCGGCGTCAACATCAATGCCGCCGACGCATGGCGCCTCGTCGGCTACAAGGCCGGACCCAACCCGCTCGGCATCATCACCGTCAAGGACCCGGGCTTCAGCGTCGTTCAGACCATCCCATACACCACCACCGCTCCCGCCGGATGGGGCATCACCGCCGCTCAAACCGATAACTGGCTCGCCACCCAGCCCCTCACCGCGCTCGTCAACCGCGACACGATCAATCTGCGCGACACCGCCAGCGGCACCGGCCTCTTCCCGAACGATTACCCGAACCCCAACGATGTCGCCAACGTCGACGACAATTACTACGTCAGCCGCTTCGAAGGCACTCTCATCGTCCCGGTCGCAGGCACCTACAACGTCGGCTGGCAGGGCGACGATGGCGGCTACTTCGAATTCCTCACGCCTCCAGCCGGAATCCAGCCGCTGTTCACCCGCATCATCGCCAATGCCCTCGCCACCGCCACCATCACCACAGCCAGCAACGGCGCTCCCAATGGCCGCATCGAACTGAACGCCGGCGGCGGCAATACCCGCACCACCGGCGAAGTCACCCTCGAAGCAGGCGAATACCCAGTGCGCATCCAGTGGTTCGAAGGCAACGGCGGTTCCTACTTCGAAGCGTTCGCCACCCCGTCCGTCGCCGACGCCCGCGTCGTCCGCCTCATCAGCAAGGCAGCCGCCACCACCGTCCCGGATACCGATGGCCTCACCCTCGTCGACACCACCATGAACGTCCTGAACTACAGCCTCACCGGTAACCAGTTCTCCCTCACGTTCACTTCCATCCCCGGAGCTTCCTACGCCATCGAATCCGCCACCAGCCCCGCCGGACCATGGACGGTCACAGACCCGGCCGTGACCGCCACCAGCACCACCACCACATGGACAGGCACGGTCTCCCCAGGCTCTGAACCAGGCCGCCTCTTCTTCCGCGCCCGCCTGAACTGACCGCCCGGAGCGATTAGCCAATCCCCACACCGGAAGGGGTGCCCCGTCTCAAGGGCACCCCTTTTCCGTTCCTGACACCTCGCCGCTGCGGCATTGCAGCCCCCTCACCCCTGTGCATTCACTCTTTTCCCTCTCCACGTGCCCTCCGCAGATACCATCACCCTGAGCCTGATCTCCCACACCAATGTGGGCAAAACCACGCTCGCCCGCACCCTCCTCCGCCGCGACGTCGGCGATGCCGCGGACCAGGAACACGTCACCGATGTCGCCACCGCCTACCCCCTCATCGAAGCAGGCCCCCACCGCCTCATCCTCTGGGATACCCCCGGCTTCGGCAGCACCCCCAAACTCCTCAAACGCCTCCGCTCAGCCGACCGCCCCCTCGGCTGGTTCCTCTTCGAAATCTGGGACCGCTTCCGCGACCGCGCCCTCTGGTGCAGCCAGCAGGCCGTCCAGAATGTCCAGTCGGAAGCCGATGTCGTCCTCTACCTCGTCAACGCCGGCGAAAACCCGGAGGCCACCGGCTACGTCGACATGGAAATGGAAATCCTCACATGGATCGGCCGACCCGTCATCCTCCTCCTCAATCAGACAGGCCCACCCAGACCCCCAGGAGCCGAAGCCACCGAAGAACAGGCATGGCAAAGCCACCTCGCCCGCTTCCCCATCGTCCGCTCAGTCCTCTCTCTCGACGCCTTCGCCCGCTGCTGGGTCCAGGAAGGCGAACTCATGGACGCCGTCGCCCCACTCCTCCCGGAATCGAAACACCCCGCCTTCGCCAGCCTCCGCCACGCATGGCTCAAGGACGGCATCGATACCTTCCACCGGAGCATGACCACCCTCGCCGCCCAGCTGGCCTGCGCCGCCACCGACCGCATCACCGTCAGCCGCGAGAAACTCTACCAGAAAATCGGAATCGGCCGCGCCCCCCTTCAGGAGGAAATGACCCTCGCCCGCGAGGAACTCAGCCGCCGCCTCGCCACCCGCTCCATGCTGAGCGTCGATACCCTCATCGCCCTCCACGGTCTCACCGGCCAAACCGCCCGCTCAGCCATCACCGCCGGAGCCACCGACTTCGGCGTCCCCAGCCACGTCAGCGAATCAGTCTGGACCGCCGTCGGTGCCGCCCTCACCGGAGCAGCCGGCGGCCTCGTCGCCGACCTCAAAACCGGTGGCATGACCTTCGGCGGAGGCACCGTCATCGGCTTCTTCGCCGGCGGCACCGGCGCATGGCTCCTCGCCAAAGGTCTCAACCTCACCCGCAGCGACGACCACTCGGTCCGCTGGACCCTCGAACACTTCATCGCCCAGGCAGAAATCGCCCTCGTCACCTACCTCGCCGTCGCCCACTTCGGCCGCGGCCGCGGTTCATGGCAGGACGCCGAACACCCACCCCACTGGCCCCCCGCCGCCCGCGCCGAACTCCAGCACCACCGCAGCAACCTCGAAGCCGCATGGAAAAAGGCCGCCAACCCGGACACCAGCCCGGATTCCCTCACCCCGGAAATCACCGGCACCCTCACCGCCGCCACCGCCAGCCTCCTCCGCTCACTCTACCCGGATATCTCCATGCCATGGCTCGGCACCACCGCAGATGACCAGACCGCGGTCACCCCGGGAGAGCCCGCACCGCCCGGCTCATAAACCAAACGGATTCTCCACCACCCCACCAGGCTCACTGGCCTGACACGTCAGCCGGATGCCCCCGCGCGCAGCAAACTCCCCACGCACCACCATCCGCTTCGGCCCACACGCCCTCACAAGGTCATCGAGGATCCGGTTCACCACGTCTTCGTTGAACTCCGCCGTGCTCCGCCACGACGCCAGATAGTACTTGAGCGACTTCGTCTCCAGACACTTCCCCGCAGGAACATAGCAGATCCTCAGCCGCGCCGAATCAGGCTGACCCGTCACCGGACAGAGCGAACTGAATTCCGGATAGTCCAGATGAATCCAGTAGTCGCGCTGCCCATGACGGTTCGGAAAACACTCAAGGACGGCTTCCTCCGGACTCGCCGGAAGCCGACTCGCATGACCAAGCAGGGATAGTGACTCTGACATCCCATCCCCCTCGCACCGCCACTTCACGCGCTCCACCGGAAATCAGGGCACCACGCTTGCGGCAAGGCCACCCCTGCACTCCACTCCCCTCCGACCCACGCCCCCCACATGGAAAAATTCATTCCACTCCCCGGATTCCGCGACTTCTACCCCGATACCTGCGCTGTCCGCAATTACATCTTCCACCACTGGCGCGAAACCGCCCGCTGCTTCGGCTTCTCGGAATACGAAATCCCCGTCCTTGAACCAACCGACCTCTACCGCCGCAAAAGCGGCGACGAAATCGTCCGCCAGCTCTTCCACTTCACCGACGCCGGCGACCGCGAAGTCGCCCTCCGCCCGGAAACCACGCCGTCCCTCGCCCGCATGGCCGCCGCCCGCCAGCGCGACTACCGCAAACCCATGAAGTGGTTCCAGATCGGTGCCTGCTTCCGCTTCGAAAAACCCCAGAAAGGCCGCGGCCGCGAATTCTATCAGTGGAACTGCGACATCCTCGGCGAAAATTCCCCCGGAGCCGACGCCGACCTCATCGCCATGGCCATCCATGCCATGCTCGCCTTCGGCTTCAGAGAAGGTGACTTCCGCATCCGCCTCAGCGACCGCAATGTCTGGCCAGCCTTCCTCGCAGCCCAGCACATGCCGGAAGCCACCCTGCCAGCCTTCCTCCAGATCATCGACCGCCTCGAACGCGAAAAGGAAGAGGTCACCTCGGCAAAACTCGCGGAACTCGGCACTTCCCTCGACGCCGTCCAATCCTTCATCAGCAGCAAAGGCCAAGGCCACGCCCCCCTCGAATCCATCACCGCCGACCTCGCCGCACGAGGCCTCGCCCCCTTCATCGAAATCGACCTCGGCATCGTCCGCGGCCTCGCCTACTACACCGGCGTCGTCTTCGAAATCTTCGACCTCCACCACGGCATGCGCGCCGTCGCCGGAGGCGGACGCTACGACAACCTCTGCGAACTCATCGGAGGCACCGACCTCCCCGCCGCAGGCTTCGCCATGGGCGACATGGTCATCACCAACCTCATCCGCGAAACCCCCCACGCCCTCGCACGCATGGAAACATGGCTCGCGGCCCAGGGGAAACCCGATGCCTACATCATCGTCGCATCCGAAGACCACCGCCCGGACGCCCTCGCCCTCATCCACGCCCTCCGCCGCGCCGGATACCGCGCAGACTACAGCTACTCCCCTGCCAAGGTCGGTAAACAATTCCAGACCGCAGAATCACTCAACGCTTCCACCGCCATCGTGATCGGTTCGGAATTCCCAGAGGTGAAAATCAAACACCTCGCCTCCCGCCGCGAATCCGCCTGCCACGCCACTGGCATCCTCTCCGCCCTCGCCGAAGCCCTCGCATGGTCCCCGCCACCAGCGGAAACGGTCTGAAGCTCCGGCGGCAGCACAACGAAGCCTTCCGCAAATAAGGCCCGCCGCCCTCAGGGAACCAATCACTCAGGCGCATCGGTCGGCCGGCTCGGCGGCGCATAAATCGGCGGCGGCAGCACCCCCATGCCCGCATCCCCGCTCGCGGCCTGCTCCTTCACCGCGTCCGCGATCGCCACTGCCATGCGCTGACGGTACCCCGCATCACTGCAAAGCCGCGCTTCCTCCGGATGACTCAGATACCCAAGCTCCAGCAGCACACAAGGGATCTCCGGATTGCGCGTCAGCCGCAGCCGCCGCCGCACCAGTCCGCGCGACCCCCGTTCCCCTGGGCTCACCGCCGCCATGTTCCGCTGCAGCCGCTTCGCTAACCCATAGCTGTCCACCCGCCAGTAAAAGGTCTCCGGCCCCCGCACCGACGACGGACCACTGTTGAAATGCACACTCAGCAGAATGTCGCCCAGCTGCGCCGCCCGCGCCGCCCGCACATCCAGATCCACAAACTCATCCCCCTCCCGCATCATCTTCACCTCAAACGACCGTCCCAGTTCCCGCTGCACCCGCCGCACCACATCCAGCGCCAGATCCTTCTCCTTCACTCCAGTGACCGCACTCCGCGCCCCACTGTCATGCCCACCATGCCCCGCATCCAGCACCACCGTCCGGAATCCACGCGGCCCGGCCCGGTGACCCCACACATCCCGCGTCCCGCCACCACCGCCACCACCACCCGCAGGTGCCGCACACGACGCCAGAAGAAAGCCGCAGACCAATGACAGATAGACTCGCATAACCACGCCCCATGACCCCATACCCTAACCCACGAAACCGCAAAAATTCCCCGCTCCGCTCCTGCGGACTCCCCTCGGGATTGCACCACCCCAACCCCCGCACGATACACCAACCATGATTCCCCCATGGCGCGACCACTTTCTCAAGGGCCAGGTCATCCCCGCCCTCCCCCTCGCCCTCCACCCGGATGGCCAATGGTCGGAACGCCATCAGCGCGCCCTCATCCGCTACTACACCGATTCAGGCGCCGGCGGCCTCGCCGTAGGAGTCCATTCCACCCAGTTCGCCATCCGCGAGCCCCGGCACGCCCTCTTCGAACCCGTCCTCCGCCTCGCCGCAGAAACCATCACCGCTTCCGCCGGCCCCCAACCCTTCATCCGCATCGCCGGTGCCTGCGGCCCCACCCCAGCCGCCGCCCGCGAAGCAGAACTGGCCGCCAGCCTCGGCTACCATGCCGTCCTCCTCAGCCCCGGCGGCTGGCAACACGCCCCGGAAGAGGAATTCCTCGCCCACACCAGATCCATCTCGGAAATCCTCCCGGTCATCGGATTCTACCTCCAGACCGCTGTCGGCGGCCGCGCCTTCTCACGCAGTTTCTGGCAGCGCTTCGCCGCCATCCCCGGCGTCGCAGGCATCAAAATCGCCCCCTTCAACCGCTACCAGACCATCGACGTCATCCACGCCGTCACCAACGCGGGCCGCCACGACCTCGCACTCTACACCGGCAACGACGACAATATCATCGCCGACCTCCTCACCCCATGGCCCGGCGGACTCACCATCACAGGCGGCCTCCTCGGCCAATGGGGCGTCTGGACCAGCAAGGCCGTCCCCCTGCTCCGCGAGATCCACAACGCCCGTTCCACCGGAACTTCCCCAGCGGAGTGGCTCAGCCGCAACGCCGCCCTCACGGACGCCAACGCCGCCATCTTCGATGCCACCAACCACTTCCACGGCTGCATCCCCGGCATCCTCGAAGTCCTCCGCCGCCAGGGCCTCGTCCCCTCCTCCCGCTGCCTCGACCCCTCCGAAACCCTCTCCGAGGGACAAGCGGAAGAAATCTCCCGCGTCTCCTCGGCCTACCCATGGCTCACCGACGACGCATTCGTCGCATCAAACCTCGACCGCTGGCTCTCATGAACTGCTCCATCCTCTCCGCCGAAGTCTCCTTCCGACCCCAGCCATTCGCCCGACCCCTCCAGCTCAGCAGCGGCACCATCACCGAAATCACCGAAGCCACGGCCACCGTCACCGTCCGCATCGGCTCCCGCGAAGCCACCGGCAAGGGGTCGATCTACCTGAGCGACCTCTGGGCATGGCCCGACCCCGCCATCCCCCACTCCCAGCGCGACGCCGCCATGCAGGACTACTGCTCCCAGCTGGCCGCAGACCTCCCAGGTCTCTCAGGCCCACAGCACCCCCTCTCCCACGGAATGGACCTCCTCAGCCGCAACGCCCACCACGCAGGCCCCGGCAGAATTCCCTTCCTCGCAGGCTCAGTCTGCCTCAGCCCCTTCGACGCCGCCATCCATGACGCCGCCGGACACGCCCTCCAGCGCTCGGCCTTCCACCTCTACGACGACGCATGCGCCGACCAACACGCCGCCTCCCCGGCCCAACTCGCCGCCATCCGGCGCTTCCTCCGGCCCACCCCATCACCAGAAGTCGACGGCTGGTACGTCGTCAGCGCCACGGACCCGCTCACCAGCGACTTCCACCACTTCATCCAGCACCACGGCTTCCGCTGCTTCAAACTGAAAACCCTCGGCAAAGACCCGGACGCCGATGCCCGCCGCACCGCCGATGTCTTCGCCGCCGCCCAAGCCCTAGGCGTCTCCCACCCCCGCCTCAGCGCAGACAGCAACGAAGGCAACCCCGACGCCCAGTCGGTCGCCACCTACCTCGACGCCCTCCAATCCCTCAGCCCCGCAGCCTACGAAGCCCTCGCCTACCTCGAACAACCCACCGGCCGCGACATCCGCACCCACGCCTTCGACTGGCACAGCATCGCCGCCCGCAAACCCATCCTCGTCGACGAAGGCCTCATGGAACCGTCCATTCTTCCCGTCATCGAGCAGCAGGGCTGGAGCGGGATCTGCCTCAAAACCTGCAAAGGCCACAGCTTCAATCTCATCGCCGGCGCATGGGCCGCCTCCCGCGGACTCCTCACCGCCGTCCAGGACCTCACCAACCCAGGCCTCGCCGCCATCCACTCCTGCCTCCTCGCCCAGCACACCCCCTCCCTCAATGGCGTCGAACTGAATTCCCCGCAGTTCACCCCGGCCGCCAATGACCCATGGGCCAGCCGCCTTCCCTCCCTCTTCTCCCCCACCGACGGTTCCCACCACCTCCCCAACCCGCTCGTCCACGGACTAGGCTCCCTCTGCTGACCGCCACCGCAAGGTTCCCGGGTTGACTTCCCCCTGCCAAGCCCTCACGCTCCCTCCCAAACTATGCAGAAGAATGCTCTCGGCAGGGGACTCGGCTCCCTCATCAGCGGTGCCGCCAAACGCGGCAGCTCACCCTCACCGGCTGCCCCCTCCGCAGATCCTCTGCCCTCCGCAGACACAACTCCCCAGCAGCCCGAAACCGCAGAACCCGGCACCGCCGTCCGCCAAGTCCCCCTCTCCTCCATCACCCCATCCCCCATGCAGCCCCGGAAACACTTCCGGGCTGAACAACTCGCGGAACTGATGGAATCCATCCGCGAACACGGCGTCATCCAGCCGCTCGTCGTCCGCCCCGTCAACGGCACCCTCGAACTCATCGCAGGCGAACGCCGCTTCCGCGCCTGCCAGCAACTCGGACTCACCGATGTCCCCGTCATCGAACGACTCGCCAGCGACCGCGATGTCCTCGAAATGGCTCTCATCGAGAACCTCCAGCGCGAAGACCTCAACCCCATCGAAGAAGCCGAAGCCTACACCCGCCTCGCAAAGGAATTCGGGCTCCGGCAGGAAGACATCGCCAAACGCGTCGGCCGCAACCGCGCCACCGTCGCCAATACCATGCGGCTCCTCGACCTCTGCGACCCCGTCCGCTCCCTCCTCGCCCAGGGCCTCCTCTCCACCGGCCATGCCAAAGCCCTCCTCGGTCTCCGCGACCCCGACCTCCAGAAAATGGTCGCCGACATGACCGTCCGGTCAGGCTTCACAGTCCGCCAGACAGAACAGCAGGTCCAGAAGGAACTCGCCGGACCAGCCCAGCACGCCCCGCAGGGTAAACCCACGGGCAAATCCATAGCCACTTCCTCCACCCACCTCTCCAGCCACCTCAACCGCATCCAAAGCAACCTCCGCCAGCACTTCGCCACTCAGGTCACCGTCCAGCATTCCCCCAAAAAAGGAAAAATCGAAATCGAATACTACGGCGACGACGACCTCGGCCGCATCCTTGAACTGCTCGGCGTTCCGGCTGAATGAACCCGCCGCGCCCATCCCTCATCGCAGCCGCCCTCGCGCTGGCAGCATCGTCCTTCCTGCCTTCCTCCTGCCGGAAAGCCCCTTCTTCCAACGCTTCCGCAACCACCGCCACCGCCACACCCGCCTCGGGCGCGTGGACCAGCTTCTCGGGTGCCCGCGCCTTCGAAGACGTCAAAGCCATCGTCGCCATCGGCCCAAGACCCTCCGGCAGCGCACGCAGCGAACAAACCCGCCAGTTCCTCGAAAAACGCCTCGCAGAAGCCGGCTGGCAGACCCAGCGCCAATCCTTCACCGATACCGCTCCCGTCCGCGGCCCGCTCCAGTTCACCAACCTCCGCGCCCGCTTCCCCTCCAGCGGACCGAATCCATGGGAACGTCCCACCCCCATCCTCGCCGCCTCCCACTACGATACCAAATGGGTCACCGGTTTCCTCTTCGTCGGAGCCAATGACAGCGGGTCCTCCTGCGGACTCCTCCTCGAAGCCGCCAGAGCCCTCGCCGCCACCCCGGCCCTCGCCTCCCAATGCGAACTCGTCTTCCTCGACGGTGAAGAAGCCCTCGTCGATTTCACCCTCCCACGCAGCTTCACGGACCAGAACTACGACGGCCTCTTCGGCAGCCGCCACTACGCCGCCACCCTCCGCACCCTCCCACCAGAACAGAAACCCCGCTGGTTCATCCTCTTCGACATGATCGGCGACCAGCAGCTCGAAGTCGAATTCCCCCGCAACTCCTCGCCGCGCCTCACCTCCATGGCACTCGAAGCCGCCGCCAGCCTCGGCTTC
>Ga0315904_10000622_pt1 | contig 56378 bp, 47 predicted proteins | sample LakEriMetagenome_6_FD_203529 | JGI IMG/M metagenome (GOLD analysis project Ga0315904, IMG submission 203529) | Freshwater fungal communities from buoy surface, Lake Erie, Ohio, United States - Buoy 12 MA120 | ecosystem: Environmental > Aquatic > Freshwater > Lake | place: USA: Lake Erie, Ohio...
AGGTCTCGCCCGGCCATTGGGTGGAAACATGTCCGGAATGTTATCAGCCATGACGTCACTTCTAACAATTACGGATCTCCGCGTTCACTTCCCCGTGCGCGCAGGCGTCCTGCTGCGCCAAACCGGCGCGGTGCGCGCGGTGGATGGAGTTTCGCTCGATATCGCGCCGGGCGAAACCCTCGGCCTCGTCGGCGAGTCCGGTTGCGGAAAAACCACGCTCGGCAAGGCGGTGGTGCGACTGCTCAATCCCACCTCCGGCAGAATCCTCCACCGCGGCATTGATGTCACCCACGCCAGCCAGCGTTCCATTCGTCCGCTTCGCCGCGATTTCCAAATGATCTTCCAGGATCCGGCGGAGTCGCTCGATCCGCGCATGAGTGTCCGCTCCCTCATCGAGGAGCCGCTGATCATCCATCGCAGTGGAAACCGCGCGGAACGCATCAAGCGCGTCAATGAACTGCTCGAGCGCGTCGGTCTGCCCGCCTCAGCGGCGGACCGCTATTCGTTCGAGTTTTCCGGCGGCCAGCGCCAGCGCATCGGCATCGCCCGCGCGCTCGCCCTCAACCCCAAACTCATCGTTTGCGACGAACCCGTCTCCGCGCTCGATGTTTCCATCCAATCGCAGATCCTGAATCTGTTAGTGGAGCTTCAGAAGGAGTTCGGTTTGTCCTATCTCTTCATCGCCCACGATCTCTCCGTGGTGAAACACATCAGCGACCGCGTGGCGGTGATGTATCTCGGCAAGATCGTCGAACTCGCCCCCGCGGAAACGATTTACCGCGATCCGCGCCACGCTTACACCAAGGCCCTGATTTCCGCCATCCCCACGCCGGACCCGCGAGCCCGCCGCGAGAAAATCATGCTTGAAGGCGATGTGCCATCGCCCATTGATCCGCCCGCCGGCAGCGCTTTCGGCCACCGCATCGCCCATCCGCGCTATGCGGAAACCATCGGCATGGATCTCGCCCTCGCCGAGATCGCGCCCGGCCACCAAGTCGCCGCGGATCCATGCTGCCTCAGCGGGGAGGATTGGAAGAAGTTGAGCAAGTAGCGGAAGAAAACCACCCACTACATCAACTCGTTGCGCATCGCCTCCAGCTCCTCCCATCTTCCATAGAGCCGGGTGACTTCGTTTTTCGCCGCATCCAGCTTTGCCACCAGCGCCGGGATTTCCGCGTATTTCGCCGCTTGGAATTCCGGGTCGTTGAGTTGCAGTTCCATCATCTCCACCTCCTGTTCGGCGGCGAGGATGATGCTTTCGATGCCTTCCAACTCGCTGCGTTCCTTGAGCGTGAGTTTACGCGGCTTGGTGGCTGCGGAAACCTTGCGGCGGCTCTCCGCCTCGCGCGCGGCGGCGCTGGCCTGGGCGCGTTGCGCCGCTTCGCGGGCGTGGCGCTTTTCCAGGTAATAGGAATAGTTTCCGGGCTGCACGATGATGCCACCTTCTTCAAAAGCGATGATTTGATCGCAGATGCGGTCGAGGAAGTAGCGGTCGTGCGAAACGCAGATTACCGAGCCGTCGAAATCCGCGAGCGCCTCTTCCAGCATGCGCAGCGAGGGCAGGTCGAGGTCGTTGGTCGGCTCGTCGAGAATGATGAGGTTCCCGCCGTTTTTAAGCACCTTGGCGAGCATCAGTCGCGCGCGTTCGCCGCCTGACAGGAGATCGACGCGTTCGTTGATGCGCTGGTCGTTGAAGAGGAAGCGCCGGAGGTAGGCGCGCGCGCCGAGCGTTTGATCGCCGAACATCAGCTTCTCATTGCCCTCGGAAATCTCGTCGAGCAGCGAGCCCGTGCCATCGAGTTGCATGCGCGTCTGGTCGATGTAGTTCACTATAACGCGTTTGCCGATGACTGCGCTGCCTTCGGATGGCGGGATCTGGCCGAGGCATAATTTAAGCAAAGTGGTCTTGCCCACGCCGTTGCGGCCGACGATGCCCGTGCATTGGCCGGGGCGCAGCGTGAGCGTGAGGTGGCGGAACAACCATCGGGGATACGCCGCACTGCCGAAGTTCACGCCGGCGTTTTCCAGTTCCACCACAATGTCGCCAAGCCGGGGTGGGGGAGGGATGAGCAGATCCATCTCGCGTTCCTCGGGCGGCGCTTCCATGCCCTCAATTTCATAAAACTTGTCCAGGCGGTTGCGCGATTTCGTGCCGCGCGCCTTGACGCCGGAGCGCACCCATTCGAGTTCCTCGCGCAGGAAACGCTGCCGGCGGCGCTCGGTTTGTTCCGCGATCTGTTTCCGAACCGCCTTCGCTTCCAGAAAGGCCGTGTAGTTTCCCGGATGGGAAAACGCCCGGCCTTCGTCGATCTCGATGATGCGCGTGGCGATGACATCGAGGAAATAGCGGTCGTGTGTGACGAAGATCACCGCGCCGGGAAAGCTCCGCAGGTAATCCTCCAACCACGCGATCGATTCGGCGTCGAGGTGGTTGGTCGGTTCGTCCAACAAAAGCAGGTCCGGCTGGCAGGCCAGCGCGCGGCAAAGCGCCACCCGGCGTTTCTCTCCACCGGAAAGCGGTGCGGTGGGAGCATCGAGCGGCGGTGCGCCCAGCGCGGTGGCGGCGGACTTGATGCGGGACTCCAGGTTCCAGCCGTCGGCATGATCGATGAGATGCAGCAGTTCCTCGAGCTCGGTCTCGCTGCCATCGCCGGTTTCGTAACGCCTCACCGCTTCGACGAGGTCCGCGGCTCCGGCGGCGATGTTCTCGCCCACGCTGAGGGCGGGATCGAGTTCGAACTCCTGCGGCAGGTAGCCGATCCGCAGCCCGCGCCGGACGGCGATCTCGCCTGAATCCGCCGCGCTCTGGGCGCTGAGAATCTTCAACAGCGAGGTTTTACCGCAGCCGTTCCGGCCGACCATGCCGACTTTCTCGCCGGCGCCGATCGCCAGCGTCACTCCGTCAAGCAGGGTCTGGTAACCGTAAGTCAGGCGGATTTCGTTGGCGGAGAGAAGAGCGGACATGAGCGCGCTGGATGTGGCGGATCATGGGGCTGTCGTCCATCGTTGATCTGGTTTTGACTGAGAATAGCGATGGCTTTGAGCGCAGGGGGTATTGAGAAGAAGGCATCGGGCCGGGGCCGCGGGTTTCAAACTCGCCAGCCGATCGAATACTCAAGCGAAGACCCGTAGGACATTTCTTGCTTATTCCATCGTCATGCGAGTCACAGACTCGCGTTCCCAACTCCGCAAATCGTGCCATTTCCTGCGCGCTGTGATCAATCCCGAGATTCGGGATTGACGATCGGGAGGTGGACAGGCTTACCTCCGGCGTCGCAGTTGCGACTGAGTCTCAATAAAGACAATTTCATGAATGCGAAGCGAATTTCCCAGTTTGCCGCCGCGGTTTCGGTTGCGGGATTGGTTTTTCCTCACATCGCCGCCGCTCAGGACGCTCTCAAAACATTGGACGCGATGGTGGTGACCGCCGAATCCGAGGCCGATGCGACCAATCAACAAGGTTGGCTGCCGGATGTGGCGGGTGCGGCGATTTTCGCCGGCAAGAAAACCGCGGTTATCGATCTGGATGCCCAAGCACGCAATGTGGGGAACAACTATCGTCAGGCGCTGTCGCAAACACCGAGTCTGCTTCTTTCCGAGGAGTCCTCGCCACTGGTCAGCATCGGCTATCGCGGTCTCAATCCCCACCGGGCGCAGTTCACGCAGGTCCTGCGCGACGGCATTCCGATCCATGCCGACCAGTTCGGTTATCCGGAAGCCTACTACACCCCGCCGCTCGATACCGTGGACCGCATCGAGTTCGTCCACGGCGGAGCGGCCCTGATGTATGGGCCGCAACCCGGTGGCGCGCTCAATTACATCACGCACCGCCCGCGCACCGACAAGGCCTTCTCCATTCGCACCCAGCAAGTCGTGGGAAGTGATGATTTGTATTCCACGTTCTCCTCGGCGGACGGCACGGTGGACAAGCTCGGCTATTATCTATATTTCAATCACCGCGAAAGCGACGGCTTCCGCTCCGCGAACAGCGACTACGATCTCAACAACGCCGCCATCAAACTCCTCTACACTTTCGACAATGATGGAAGGATCATTTTCAATGCTGATACATACGGTGAAGACCATGGAGAACCCGGCGGGCTCACCGCCGCGGATTTCGGGGCGGGCAGTTTGATCGCCACGCGTTTGTTCGACCGATTCTCGCTCGATCGGGATTCCGTTTCCGTGACATATGAGGTCGAACCAACCACCGACTCCTTCTTCACCGCCACCGCCTGGTGGACCGACTACATCCGCTACAGCAAACGCCAGTCGGGCGGCGGATTCGGAACGCCTGCTGTCGGAGCGACAAACAGCATCGAGAACCAGGAATTCGAAACGCTCGGCCTGGACAGCCGCTACCGCATGAACTGGGGCGGTGAGGCGCAGCACACCCTCACCGCCGGCTTCCAGATCTATCATGTCGATTCCCCGCGCGCGGATGAGACGGGAGCCACACCTTCCGCTTCGTCGGGCGCTTTGTCGCGCATCTCGGACCGCGAGGTGTTTTACTATCCGGTGTTTGTGGAAAACCGCTTCCGCTTCGGTGATTTCTCGGTCACTCCCGGCTTGCGGCTCGAAAATTTCAAGCAGGATGTGACCACCCTGTTCATCGATCCGGTGCGCGCGCCCCGCGCGCGGGACGAGGATGGCCATGTGTTGCTCGGCGGCCTTGGACTGGAATATGAAACACGGGAGGATTCCGCCGTCTATGGCAACATCTCGCAATCCTACAGACCCGTGATTTTCACCGAAGCGGTTCCCACCGGCGGCGGCCAGGTGGTGCCGAATGATTTGGAGGAGGGCGAGGCCGTCGAATACGAAATCGGCTATCGCAGCCGCGCCACCGAGTGGCTGACATTCGACACCAGCGTCTTCCTGCTCTCCTTCAAGGACCAGATCGGCACGCTCGGCAACACCACCGCCAATGTCGGAGACTCGGTTCACAAGGGCATCGACCTGTCAGTCAACACCGATTTGTTAGGATGGATTGCGGGTTCCGGAAAATACGGCGCGTTGGATTGGTATGTGAACGCGACTTTCCTGGATGCCGAATTCACCGACGGCCCGGCCGATGGCAGGACGCCCCAATACGCGCCGGACTACATTTTCCGCACGGGCTTCAATTACCATCTTGAGGAAAAGATCAAAGTGAGCCTCGGCGCCACCTTCCTCGACAACCACTACGCCAACGACACCAACACCGCGCAGTTCGCAGTGCCCGCCTACATGGTATGGGATCTCACCGCGGAATACAGAGTCTGTGAGAATATCAGTCTCATCGCCGGCATCAACAATCTCTTCGACGAAAGCTACTTCGCCCGCGTCCGCAATGACGGGATTGATCCCGCCAACGGCAGGAACTATTATTTCGGAGCCTCGCTGGAATTCTGAAGACTTTCCAAACCGCCCTTCCGCTGCTTCTTTTTCCCACCCGCGCTGCCATGCAAGCCCTGATCCACTCCCTCAACATCGGCACGCTCGCCACTTGGCTGAGTGTCGCCGGTTTCGGCACCGTGGGGGTGGTGGTTAGGGATTGGCAGCCGGTTTACGTGCCGCCCAACGTGCGGGAAACCCGGCTTCTCGACGAGGATTTCACCCTCGGTGATCCCGGCCCGCCCGAGAGTGCCGGGGAAATGACCGATACCGCGCCGCCGCAAATCACCGAGACCCTGCCCGCTCCGCCCGAACTTCCGCCTGTCGCGGAATTATCACCTCTTCCTGAAATTCCCGAACTTCCGCCCGCCGCCGCGAAACCTGCGGAAACTCAGTCGAAACCCCGGCCCGCAGCCGGCAGCAGCACCGCTTCCCGAACCACCTCATCGCGCCCGTCTGTCAATCCCGGAGCCGGGTCATCGGGCAGTGGCGGAGGTCTCTCAGAATCCGCGCGTCTCGCCGCTGGCCGCATGCCCGCGCCGTCCTATCCCGCCGAGAGCCGGCGCAAGGGACAGACCGGCACGGTGCTCGTCGAGTTCACGGTGGATTCCAGCGGCCGTGTCATTTCCGCTTATGCGAAATCCGAGTCGCCCTGGCCCCTGCTCAACAACGAGGCGGTGCGCACCGTCCGCCGCTGGAAATTCCCGCCCGGCGGCATCATGAAACTCCAGCGCCCCATCGTCTTCCAACTCCGTTAGAAATCCGTGCTCGCAAACATCGTTGTCGAAACCTTCCTCAAGGGCGGCTGGGTCATGTGGCCCATCCTCGCCACTTTCTTCCTCGCCCTCTGCGTGGTTCTCGACCGCGCCTTCTGGTGGCTGCGCCTCAAGGCCACCCTCCAGCCGGCCAAGCAGGAACAGGCACGCAACGCGATCGGCACCGGTGATTTCGCCGCCGCATGGAACCTCACCCGCGACACGCCGGATCCCTTCCTCAGAAATCTCGCCGAGGGTATGACCCACGCCCACACCTCGATGCTTGCCGCGATGCAGCTCGATGCCACCCATCTCATCGAAAAATCCGAAGCCCGCATGTGGGTCATCAGCACCATGATCACGCTGGCACCGCTATTGGGTCTGTTCGGCACGGTCGTCGGCATCATGGGATCGTTCTCATTCGTCGGCGACGAGCAGCTCGCCGCCACCAAGGTTTCCGGCGGCATAGCTGAAGCCCTCATCGCCACCGCCTGCGGCATCGGCATCGCCATCCTCTGCCTGCTGCCCTATAACTTCTTCCGCAAGCGCGTATCCACCCTGCGCGGCTCGCTCGAACGCTGGATCAACCACACCGAACTGCTGGTGAAGTCCGCCAAGGAACACGGTCACGACATCGAAGCCTTCGCCTCGAAGAAGTCTGAAACCAGAAATCAGAGGCCGGATTGACATGTCACTTCCTCATATTCCCACTTGCGGCCGATTCATGAGCGACAATTCAGCCGATCACCTCTTCTCCGACCCCGGACCTCTGGCCTCCGGTCTCTGACACCATGCCCGTCCAACTCCACAGCCGCACCGGCGATGACGAGGGCGACGAAGCCCGCATCGAGGTCATTCCGCTGATTGATATCATGTTTTTCCTGCTGGCGGCCTTCATGCTGGTGAGCCTGAGCATGACTCATCTCCAGCGCGTGCCCATCAACCTGCCCGAGGCGTCCACCGGCATTCCGGACAGCAAGACGCCGCCGTTTCAAATCGCCATCGACGTGCATGGCGTGACCACCTGGGACGGCAAAATCGTCACGCCCTCGGAAATCACCGCGCGTCTCAAAACCGCCGCCGTATCCACGGACTCACGCGTGCTCATTTCCGCCGATGAAGACGCGCGCCACAAACAAGTTCTCGGCGTGCTCAACGCCGTGCGCGAGGCCGGCGTCGAAAAAGTCAGCTTTGAAACCAAGGAATGAACCCTCGCCTCCTGCCCGTGCTCAACCTGATCGGCTGCCTCGCCCTCACCGGCCTGGTCGTCGTCCAGTGGCGCAAGGAACGGGTTCAGGATGCCGTCACCACCGGCTTGAGGCGGGAACTCTCCACCGCGCATGCCGGGATCGTGGAGGCCGCCAAACAACGCAGCGCGCTGGAGCGCGACATCGTCGTGCTCAAGGAATCCATCGAGGCCACCCAGAAGTCGGCTGAAACCTCCGCACGCGGCCTTGAGGAAAAAGAACGGCAGGTCGCCGAACTCGAAAGCGGCATCGCCAGCGCCCGCGAACAAATCTCCGCCTGGGAGGCGGCCATCCAACAGCGCGACGAACGCATCCGCACCCTTGATGCCGATCTGGCCAAAACCCGCCAGCGTCTCGATGAAGCCGTCGCCCGCCTCAAAGAGGCTGCGGCGAGGTGATCTCACATGATCATTATTTCAGATTTACCGCCGTGCGGATCAAGCCATGATTCCCATCATGCAACGACGCGCCTTCCTCACCACCGCCGCCGCAGCCACCGCTGCCGGATTAGCCCGTGCCGAGCCATCCGCCGCCGCCGGGAAAGCCCGGCCCAACCGCATCGGCGTTTCCTCATACTCGTTCTGGGGTTTCAAGCGCGACGACCTCCGCCCCATCGATGTGTGTCTCGAACAGGCCGCGCGCATGGGTTTCGACGGCTTCGAGATTCTGCAACGGCAGTTGGCATCCACCGACCGCGCGGAGTTGATGAAAATCAAGCGACGCGCCTTCTTGCTGGGTCTCGATCTGATGGGCTACTCAACCCATCAGGGTTTCCTATCGCCCGATGCAGGGAAGCGACAAGCCCAGCTCGACCACACCATCGCCTGTCTCGAACAAGCCTATCAACTCGGCATCCCCACCATGCGCGTCAACTCGGGAACATGGGGCACTTCTGCCTCGTTCGATGAGTTGATGAAAAACCGCGGCGAGGAAAAACCCATCGAGGGATATACGGAAGAAGACGCATACAAATGGGTGATCGAGGCCTACGGCAAACTTGCCGAAGAAGCGGCAGCACGCGGCGTGATCATGGGTTTGGAAAACCATTGGGGCCTCGGCCGCACGCCGGAAGGCGTCAAGCGCGTGGTTGATGCCGTCAACTCGCCATGGCTCAAGGTCACGCTCGATACCGGAAATTTCCTCGAAGACCCGTATGACCGTCTCAAACTGCTCGCGCCGGACACCGTGCTGCTGCAAGCCAAGACCTATCAGGGCGGCGGAGTTTGGTACACGCTCGATCTCGATTACCCGCGCATCGCAGGAATTCTCCGCGAGGCGGGTTACACCGGCTACGTCTCACTCGAATTCGAAGGCCGCGAAGACCCGCTCACCGCCATCCCCAAAGCGCTTGCCACCCTGCGCGGCGCGTTTGGCGCGTGAGAGTCATGAATTTGCGGTCCCAGCGGTTATAAGGTCCGCGAGACGCCGGGCCATGCCAGGGGCGTGCAACGAGCCTTTTGATCCCAGTCCGTTGAACATCCAATCGCCGTCGCCGAGCGGGCCGATCGATGGTTCGCTGCGCCGCAGAATGGGGCGGATGCCTGCTTCATGGGCGATCACTTCGATGTCTCCCTCGCCGGTTAATCGGCGGGCGATGGAGAGAACTTTTTCCCGTCCTTCCGTCGTGGGCGATTCATCGAGTTGATCCCACTCATAGGTTGAACCGGCTTTGAACAGGCCATTGCCAAGCGGCACCAACCAGCCACCCGCTCCGATGCGGATGTGGCTTGGGTTCCAGTGCGCGGAGCGCAGCGTGAGGATCTCGCCTTTGGCACAGCGGTGCGGACCGTGACGACCGAGGATCAGGCCCGCCGAGCCGTCGCACCAGATGTGTGGTGAACTGTCATCCGGCGTGATTTCCTCATGCTGATAAATGCCGTGTTCTCGAAAAAACTCCCGTGATGTGTCGAGAAACGAGCGGGTATCAATGCGTCCGCCGCCGTTGAGTTCCATAGCGCCGAGCCAGCCATCCATCGAACGCGGCGCACCTTCATCCACCAGCCAGCATGCAACATCCGGTCGTTCTCTCTTCGCCAGCATTTTAAGCCACTCCCGTTCATCTCCGGCGAGCCGCAGGATCGGCAGCGGATGCCACATCGGCATGGAAAACCGCTCTTCAATCTTCTGATAGAACTCCAGCGCCTCCGGCAGGAACTCCGCGATGCGGGGCGTGGGTTCGAAATTTTTCCCGGTCACCGGATTGATCAGTCCGGCGGCCACGCGCGAACTGCCGCCGCGTTCGCGGTCGGCGATGCGGAACTCCACGCCGCGATGCCACAACTCCCATGCGAGGCAGGTTCCCGCCAGGCCCTGGCCGACGATGGTCCACGGCGCGCTCACGGCGGCATCAGCGTCTCGTTGGGATCGGTCCACGCCGGATCATGATCCTTGGCATAGTTGAAGAGATGCTTGTGCGTGTAGGGTTTGAAGTCCGGTTGGCGATCCTTGGGAATCTTCGCGAAAACAGCGTCGTTCACCGTCCGTGCGACCTTTTGCATGAGATGGAGCGTGAGTTGCCGGCCCTTGCGCGCGCGCTGGACCTGCTTGTGGTTCAACTGCTCCACCGAGGTCTCCACCAATTGGTGGTTGCTGATTTCCCAGCGGGTCAACAAGCCGTCGAGCGGCTGGGTTCCGTGGTCGCGTGTGGATTCAAGCATGGGATGTGTGGGGTCAGCGTGTTTCAGCGGCATCGAGAATGTTTTTGGCGGCGGTGAGGGCGGCGCGCGCGCTGAGGATGGAGACATGGTCCTCGTCGAATCCGCGGACTTCCACGGCATCATTGACGGCCTCCTTGCGCAACTGGCTGGCCACGCTCACGGTGCCGTCGTTTTCCGGCGGCAGGAAATGTGACTTGGTGGCGCGGTGGCTGTAGAACAAGTGATGGTTCACGCGGCCCTTGAGCGGGCGCTTGAACAAGTCATCGAGGAATGCCGAGCCATGCGCCATGTCGCGCCATGAAGGCACGACTTCCGGCGCGTATTTCACACCCATCGCCGCGGCTTCGTGCCCGTCCCATGGACTGGAGAAGGTGATGAACGTGTTGATGTAAGTGTTTCCGTCGCGCAGCACGTTCTGTTCGACGAAGCGGCGTGAAACCAAGCCGCCCATGCTGTGGGCGAGGACGTGCAGGCGGTTGAAACGATAACGCCCGTGAAGTTCCTTGACGCCGTCATTGAGCGCCATGGCCGCGCTATCGAGCCGCATGCCTGAGGGATAGACATAGAACCACGGTTGATACTTGGAGCGGTCGATCCGGCGCATGGCGAGGCTCCAATCCTGTGGTGATCCGGCCGCGCCGTGAATGAAGATGACAGGGGTTTTGGCAGGATCGTAGGACTCGAGGAAATAGATGCCGAAGCCGCTCTGGATGGCGAAGGTGGCGGGTGTCCACAACCCGTCCTCACCGCGGGTTGCTGCGAAGCGGGGATCATCAAGGCTGGCGCGCTCGCCGATCGCAAATCGCACGCCATGATGACTGATGATGCTGGCAATCGGCTTCCCTCCGAGCGCCTTGGCGATCTTCTCCTGCAAGTCCGCGGGTGCCCGGGTGTTGGCGGATAGATGGCCGCGCAGGCGCACGCTTCGTTTCCCAGGATCGATGGCGGCCGGTTCCGGATTGCCTGCCGCATCGCCATGCAGCCAAAGCGGCTCGCCGGGATTGTAAAGGCCGTCGCGGTTTTGATCGACGTATGCCGCCACGTATTGGTTGAGCGGGCTTTTCACGATGAAGACGAAAGCGCCGCCGGAGGTGAGGTCGAGCGTGTCCCCGGCGTAGATGCGGTTCTTTTCCCGGTTCCACTCGATCACCACTGCGCGGCAAGGTTGCTGGTAGTCGTCGGTGTTTTCGATCACGCCGGAGATCCGGTATTCGGTATTGAGCAGTTTGAGGTCTTTGCCGAGTTTCCGGAAGTTCGCGCAGGAAATGACGAGACAGCAAAGTGCGGCGAGAACCGCGAAGGGCAGGAGGCGATGTGAATTCATGCGTTTGTTCGGTGGAAAATCAAACACCCATGCGCACGGGCTGGCCGGTGGCCTCGATGACCGAGCGCCACAAGTCGCCCGCGGGGTCCACCTTGCGGCGGCCGCGGGTGACCAGGCTCATCGGAAGGTGGACATAACTCTGGTGCCAGCGCGCGACGACCATGCCGGTCTTGCCAGCCATGCCGGCGTGCACCGCGTGGCGGCCGAGGTTGAGGCAGAAGATCCGGTCCTCGGGCGAGGCGGGCACGCTGCGGATGATATAACTCGGATCGATGTATTTGAGGTTGGTCTCGATGCCGCGCTCCTTGAAATGGGCGGAGATGCGCTCTTTGAGAAATAGCCCTATGTCGGCGTGGAGCTTGTTGCCCGAGGCATCGGTGGCGCGATCCGCGTCCGGAATCAAATCCTGGCCAGCGCCTTCCGCGGCGATGACCACCGCGTGGCCTCGCGCGGCGAGGCGTTGTTCGATGAGGGAAAACAAGCCGGTTTCGCCTTCGAGGCGGAAGGGCACTTCGGGAATGAGCACTGCATTCGCATCGCCCGTGGCAAGCGCGGCGGAGCAGGCGATGAAGCCGGAATCGCGGCCCATGAGTTTCACGAGGCCGATGCCGTTGCGCGCGCCGCCGGCTTCGGTGTGCGCGGACTTGACGGCATGAAAGGCCGCGGCAAATGCGGTCTGATAGCCGAAACTCCGGTCCATGAACATGATGTCGTTGTCGATGGTCTTGGGCACGCCGACGACCGCGATGCGGCTGCCGCGTTGATGGAGTTCGTCATGGATGGCCTTGGCCCCGCGCTGCGATCCGTCGCCGCCGATGACATAGAGAATGTTCACTCCGAGCGATTCGAGCCGGTTGGCCATGACCTTGATATCGCGCTTGCCGCGCGAGGTGCCGAGGATGGACCCGCCGAAGCTGGTGATGTTCATGACGCTGTCCGGCGTGAGCGCGACCGGCTTGTGGCCGAACGCCGGATCAAGCCCCTCATAGCCGTATTGGATGCCGAGGATTTCGCGGACGCCGTAGGTGTAGTGCGCCTGCATCACAATGGATCGGATCACGTCGTTGATTCCGGGGCAGAGGCCGCCGCAAGTGACGATGGCGATGCAGGTTTCCGCGGGGTTGAAGAAAATTTCGCGGCGCGGGCCGGCCAGTTCGATGGATGGCGGATCGATGTCGATGCGCATGGCCTCGCGGATCGAGTCCATGTGGTCGTCGAGCACGATGCGGTCGCCGTCGGTGTGCCAGCATGCGCCCTCCTGTGCGAAGTCGCGGGTGGTGGAGGGTGAGGGAAATTCGCGCGGACCGAGGTTGGTGATGTTGAGATCGTCCGGCGTGACGGTTGCGTGATCCATGGGCGCTGTGTGATTGGTTATGTGATATGCTGCACCGTTCAAGGATATGGCACGGCGGCTGTTTTCCATCCGGCTGCGGCAAAGCCCGCGGCGGTGGCGGGCGAAAGTTTTCCGGTGTGGATGAGCGTCTTGGGCGAGGTGCCGAGATCGTCGCGGCTTGCGAAGGCGGCGACTTGTTCGGTCCATGTGACATGATCGACCGGTGCGGGAACTTCAAGCATGCCTGTCGCGGTGCCGGCACCCGGCAAGCGGCCGAATACATGAAGTTGTTTGTAATCCGCCGCGCCCGCACTCTGGCGTTGTGCCAGCATCTCAAGAGCCGCGACCAGGAAATCCGCCTGTCCGGTGGTTTCGCATGAATTGGCAAGCAGGATGATTTTCCCGCGCCCTGCGGCAGCGGGCATGGCTTCAAGGGCTTTGACGATGCGGTGGCGCCGCGTGGTGCTCAGGTTGGGCTGTATTTGGAACGCATTGATGTCCGCTTCCTTCAAGCCCATTGCGGCTAGAGATCTGTTATCCCGCAGCGCGAGCTCGGATTTTGTCAGAACATAGGTGTCATCAGGAATGCCGACCATGTTGGTGGCGGCCAAAGCGACTCCGGCGGAGGCGACGGCGGCACCGATGCGCAGGGGCAGGCCGCCTGCGAAGAAGGCCCAGGTGACTTTGTCCATCTCCTCCTGCAGGCGCTTGTTGTCCGAGTAAGGATCGACGCCGAGCTGGCGCGCGGTTTCAAGTTTCGCCTTGTCGAACCCGGCGGCGTTCTTCGCGCTCTCGCCCACTTCCGCGGCGGATGTGCCATTACCCGATTCCTTGTCCGCCTTGATCTTGTTCACGCCGCGCTCGACGGACGCGCCGACTTTGCTGAAGAAGTGGCCCACCGTCTTCGGCGCTTGTTTGATGGATGACACCGGGGCTTTGACGATGTTTTTCACCGCATCAACCGGCTGGGTGACGGAACGTTTCAGGCCTTCGGCAAACAAGTCGCCCTTGGAGGTTTCCACCAGCTTGCGGATGGCTTCGGCTTCCACGATGCGGAGTTTGACCTGAGGAACGCCGGCGGCTTCGAAGGTGCCGAAGTCGGTATCGATTTCGAAGTGGGCGAGGAAACCGTCCGTCATCACGATGTCGCGGACGCGGTGCGACGGTCCGCGCAACTGTTCCGCGGGCAACAGGTCGCTGGCATTGAGCGCCACGGGAGTTTCATGAGCGGCGGGCGCCTCCGCGGGCGCGGCTTGGCAGAATGCAAGCGCGGCGATGGTTGTTAGATGGATGGTTTTCATGGTGATCACAGTCCCGCGCCCCTGACGAAGGTTTTGTTCACGACGAGGCGTATCGGCAGGTTGGCTTTTTTCGATTCACTCACTCTGCCGTTTTGGGTTTCCAGGACGCCATTGAGTTCGAGCGACTCGTCAAGCATGGTTTTGAGATCGACCATCACCTGGCCCTTGAGTTCGATCCGCGCGCGCTGCTCGGTGCCATCGGCCTGGAATGCGCCGCCGCTGCCGCGCACGGAGACATCAATAACGGCGACGGTTTTTTTCGCGGTGTGGCGGATCTGGCGGAGTTTCATGGTTCCTATCAACTGCGCTTTCTCAAGATCCCGCTGGAGGATCATGCGAATCCATGAGGGATCGAATTCCCATGAGTCGCCGACGTTGACCGCGCGCTCGGGATACCAGCGGCGTTTGAGATAGACGGTGAGCTCGTCGATCTCCTGCTGGATGCGGGCGCGCGGGATTGAGCCGTCGAGTTCGAAGGACCACTCGCCTTTGGGCGACTTGGTCATTGCGAACATCCTGCCATTGAGCGGGCTGCGGTCTTCGGTCTTCTGTTCGCGCCCGCCGGTGACGGTGGTGGTGAAGGTGTCCATTTTTGTGATCTCGACCATGCCGCGCACGCTACCGTCCGCCGCGGGATCGCGGAAGGTCCAGCACAACTCTCGCTCGCGGAAAAAGCGCATGGTTTCCCTGGTGGTCTTGCCGTCCTTGGTGATTTCGAGCACGCCATCACGGGATTCGGACTTTGAAATGAGGCGGACGCGTTCGCCGGGCTGCGCGCGCACCGGTCCGAAGGTGATGCCTTCCGCGGCAAGGGCGGCGTGGCTGGCGAGGCCGGACAGAAGGAGGGAAAACATCTGGTGTTTCATGCTGCCGCGAGTCTCAGCGGGCGGCGCGGGCGGTCAATGCAAAATCCACCATCACGCTTGCAGGATGATGAATCCTCGGGAGAATCACGCCGCAACCCCATCCAACACCATGCGCAATCTCACACTTGTCACCGCCATTGTCTGCATCCTCGTCGGAATCTACGGCTACACCCAGGGCGCGCCCAACGCGCAAACCGGCATGGTTTCCAAAACCGCTCTCATCCCCGCATGGATCGGTGTGGCGTTTCTCATCGCATGGCTGGTTTCCACACTCAAGCCCGCGATGCACAAGCATGCGATGCACGTTTCCGTGCTTGCGGCGCTGTTCGGAATGTTCGGCGCGTGCATGCCGATCAAGGTGCGGGGATTTGATTTTTCCCAGGCGTCCGTCCAGGGTTCGGTGGTGCTGTTTCTAACATGCGGGGTGTTTTTCATCGCCGCGATCCGCTCGTTCATTGCCGCAAGGCGGAACAGGGGTTGAGAGCTTGCAAACTGACAGCCTTGCTTCGTTTTTTTCCAACGCGGATTTCTTCTCCACGGATTCCGGACACCAAACGAATCCACCATGCCGATCACGACAATTTCAGATTCAGTCAGACGATTGGACATGCATTCCCATGGGCGATCTTCACAGGATGACGATGGTCGCGGGTTTCCTGACCCATCGCACCCGATCCAAAGAGCATGAGCAGGATGCAAGCTGTGGATGGATTCACGTTGCGGATGGGGAGCGGCGCCGTTCCTGCCGATTTTTAATCCGCGATCGCCTGTCAGCGTGCCGGACGCCGGACCGCCGTGTCATTGCGATTCCGGCGCGCAGGCCCGGTTGCTTCGCGCTCCGTCGTCTTTTTTCTGGCCGGATGGCCGTTGAAATGGTTTCAAAAGCGCGCGGGCGATCCGTTCCGCGACGATGAGCAGTTCTCAGTCCGTCCTCTCGGGACATCGCCCCAGGTTGGCTGCCAGCACCCTTGCCGCGCTCGGCGTCGTGTTTGGCGATATCGGAACCAGTCCGCTATATGCCTTCCGCGAGTGTTTCTCTGCGCATCACGGCGTGCCGATCGATCCGCGCAACCTGACGGGCGCGGCTTCGTTGATCGTGTGGTCGCTGCTGCTGGTGGTGAGTGCGAAATACCTGTTTGTCATCCTGCGTCTCGACAACCGCGGTGAGGGTGGAATTCTCGCGCTCTCCGCCCTGATCCGCGGTGCCGCGAAAAACGCGGGCGGAAAAGATCCGCGCAAAATCCTCGTGCTGGGTCTTGCCGGGGCCGCGCTCATTTATGCCGACGGCATCCTCACTCCGGCTATCTCGGTGCTCAGCGCGGTGGAGGGCCTCTCGGTGAGCGCGCCGATGTTCGCGCGCTGGGCCGTGCCACTTTCGGTGGTCATTCTAACAGCCCTGTTTTCGATCCAGCGCCACGGCACGGGAAAAGTGGGAGTGTTGTTCGGACCGGTGGTGTTGTTGTGGTTTCTTACGCTCGGTCTTTTGGGAGGGCGCGCCCTGCTGGCCCATCCGCAAGTGCTTTGGTCGCTGAGTCCGGTGGAGGGATTCATGTTTCTTGTCCACGAATGGAAACACGCATTTCCGCTGCTTGCAGCGGTGTTTCTTGCCGTGACCGGCGGCGAGGCCTTGTATGCGGATCTCGGTCACTTCGGCTCGAAGCCGATCCGTATCGGCTGGTTCTCCGTGGTGTTGCCCGCGCTGGTGCTCAACTATCTCGGGCAGGCTGCGCTGTTGACTTCCGACCCCTCCGCAATCCGCAGTCCGTTTTTCCTTCTGGCTCCGGATTTCCTGCGTTTCCCGCTCACCTTGCTCGCCACCGCTGCGGCGATCATCGCCAGCCAGGCACTCATCACCGGGGCCTTTTCCCTCACCACACAAGCGATCCAACTCGGATGCCTGCCGCGTGTTCGCGTGCGCTATACTTCGGAGCACTCGGTGGGCCAGGTGTATGTGCCCGGTGTGAACCACCTGCTTGCGGTGGCTTGTATTCTGCTGGTGATCACATTTGAGACTTCAGCCGCATTGGCGGGCGCCTATGGCATTGCAATCGCCCTTACGATGGCCATCACCTCGCTGTTGTTCCATTCCGCGGCGCGCGGAGTCTGGGGTTGGTCGAACACGAAGGCGTCTGTGATGACCGCGGTTTTCCTGCTGATCGATGGAGCGTTTCTTGCGGCCAACTCACTCAAGATCGTTCACGGCGGCTGGTTTCCCCTGGTGATGGGCGGCAGCGTGATGGCGCTCATGCTCATCTGGATCTGGGGGCGGGAGCGGCTTTATGCCAGAATCTCACAAGAGTCGCTGCCGGTGGAGGTGTTGTTGAAGGATTTGGGCAAGGGCAGCATCCATCGTGTTTCCGGCACGGCGGTTTACATGAGCGGGAAGGGCACCCAGGTGCCCACCGCGCTGCTGCACAATCTCAAGCACAACCAGGTGCTCCACGAGCGTGTCATTCTCCTGCATGTGATCACCCTCGACCAACCGCACGCCGATCCCGAAGAGATTCTCGAACATCAGGAACTGGGCGAGGGGCTCTACCGCGTGGTCCTCAAATTCGGCTTCGCTGACACACCCGACGTTCCCGCCGCGCTCAAATCCCGCCTGCCGGAACATATCCGCTTCCAACCCGGCAAGGCCACTTACTTCCTCGGTCGGGAAACCTACGGAGTCGGGAAAAAGGCAACGCTTCTGGATCGACTCCGCCTGTCGCTCTTCGCGGTGATGGCGCGCAACGCCTCGCCCGCCACCGCATACTTCCAGCTTCCGCCGGGCCGTGTGGTCGAACTGGGCGCGCAGATCACGCTTTAGGCGTTGCGTGCCCCGGCGGTTGGTGATTTTGGCATTGCCCCTTGGCGCTTGATTGATACGCCGTGGCCATCGACCCGCATCTTTCCATCACCGGCCTTGGCGCGCTTTCCGCGCTTGGCGTGGATGTTTCATCGCACCATGAATCGGTGATGCGGCAACGCGTTCCATTCCGCCGGATCGGTGAGCTCTTGGGAAACGACAGCCCGCACGCATCAAGGCCCGCCGCATGGATCGAAGACCGTTCCATGCTCACGCACCGCAAGTGGAGTCCCGTCACGATGGCCGCGCTGCATGTCGCGCGCCAGGCGGTGGCGGATGCCGGATGGTCCTCGGATCAACTGCGCGACGCGGCTCTGGTCGTCGGCACCAGCCGTGGCAACGCCGCGGGCTGGCTGGGACCATGGCCGGGAAGGCGTTCGTTCAAACTGATGGCCGCTTCCAACACGATTCACAGCGAGCCCGCGTCCGCCATCACCATCGAATTGGGAATCACCGGACCCAGTCATGTTCTCGCCAGCGGTTGCGCCGCGGGCTTGGACGCCGTCGGCATCGCGATGATGCTCGTGAGGAGCGGGGCCGCGCCGAGAGCGCTCGCCGTGGCGGTGGATCTGCCGCTTGTTCCCATGCTGCTGGACAGTTATGTGTTATCCGGCATTCTTGCCAGCGACTTCCATGTCGATCCCTACCGGCCCGGAACATGCGGGTTCATTCCCGCGGAGGGCGCGGCAGCGATGGCCATCGAGTCATCTCATTTGGCGCATCCGCGTTTGATCCACTATGGATGCAACTCGGACGCATGCGATCCTGTCGGCATGCCCAAAGACGGCGGACGCACTCCCGAGTTGTTCAAGCCGCTCGCGCATCCCCCTGCCGCGGTTTGTCCGCACGCCACAGGCACCGCGGTTCAAGCTGCGGCGGACCCCGCGGCTCTCACCGGAGTTTACCCGGATGGAGGTCCCTCGCTTCATCTCCTGAAGCCGTATCTCGGCCACACCATCGGAGCCAGCGGCCTGCTGGAGAGTGTGGTGCTGGCCTCGTTTCTCCGCGTCCATCAACTGCCGCCCAATCGTCCCGGCTTGCACGCGCCGCCGGGATTCGCTCTTCCGGATCGTTCGATCGAAGCAAGGGGTGCGGTGGCAAAGCTCTCCCACGGCATGGGCGGTCACAACGCCCTGTTGATGATGATGCCGGCAACGCCCTGAAATCATACGGATATGTTAGAAATCCCGGCAATGATGCATGTGGCGGATCCGGCGGCGAATACACATTAGCGGATTCCATAAATGCATTCCACTTATGCCCGCCCATCAATCGGTTTATGGAAATTCACTTGAAAACCGGCGGCAATATTTGGCTTGCAGCACCCCGGAGCCGGATATAAGCCGGTTCCGTCATGAGTACCAAAAAGAAAAAACCCGGCAAGTCCCCCTCCACGGGAATCCGCTACACCGATGCCAAGAAACAGGAAATCGTAGCCTTCGTGGCCAAGTATAACGCGGCCAACGGACGCGGTGGCCAGAGCGCCGCTTCCGCGAAATACAAGGTCACTCCGCTGACCATCTCAGGATGGCTCAAGTCCGCGGGTGTCAAAACCCCCAAGGCGAAGAAGGCGGCGAAGAAGGCTGTCAAGAAAGCCACCAAGGGCGGCAAAGGCAAAAAGGGCGTCCGCTACTCTCCAGAGTTCAAGAACTCGGTGGTGGATTTCGTTGAGTCCTACAACGCCAAGAACGGCCGCGGCGGACAGAACCAGGCATCGAAAAAATTCAAGCTCTCCGTGCTGACCGTCTCCGCATGGCTCAAGGCCGCGGGTTCCAAGAAGCCCGGTCGCAAGAAAATCACCGCCAAAGCGACCAAGGTTGCCAAGAAGGCCGCCAAGTCCTCCGGCAAGGATCTCGCCGCGTTCAAGGCCGCACTGCTCGCCGTGATCAAATCGTTCTGAAGCACGGAAACCATCCTCCAAACCCAAACCCAAAAACATCAAAGCCGCATCCGCAAGGGGGCGGCTTTGTTGTTTGTATCACCACTCGATTCCGGTGCGCATGTCCATCCAGCGCATCTCTTCGCCTTCGAAGACAAAACGTCCGTGGAAGGTTGTTTCATCAATCAGCAGGGGCAGCCAGTGGCGGTCGTCCTCCCACATCCGGGAGTAGGGAATGTCACCGAGCCGCGTCCACAACGGAACCGCCTCGTCCGTCTCGGAGGGTTCGCCATCGTGATCATCCGCGCGGTAAACATGACACAGGATATCCGGGCAGTCGGACATGGAAAACCATAACTCTCCGAGCTTGCGCGCGCCAACGGGGGTGATGAGCAGTTCTTCCTGCGTTTCACGGATCACGGACTGGAGCGGCGTTTCGCCGGGATCGATCTTGCCGCCCGGGCCGTTGATTTTTCCCGCACCAAGGCCGCGCTTCTTTTCGATGAGCAGGATGCTGCCGTCCTTCACGATGAACATGAGCGTGGCGTGGATGACTCCCTGCCAGTTGCTCCAGTCGATAGGCGGGGGAATCATGATGCGTAGCTTTCAACGCTGTCGCAGGTGCAGACGAGATTGCGGTCGCCATGCACGTTGTCGATGCGGCCTACGGACGGCCAGAACTTGTGCTGGCGCAAATAGGGCAGGGGATAAGCCGCCGTCTCGCGGCTGTAGGCGTGCGGCCACTCATCGGCGCAGATTGTTTCCGCGGGATGCGGCGCGTGTTTGAGCGGGTTGTCGCCGGAGTCGGACTCGCCGCGTATCACCGCCATGATTTCACCGTGGATGGAAATCATCGCGTCGCAGAAGCGGTCGAGTTCGGGTTTGGCTTCGGACTCGGTGGGTTCGATCATCAGGGTGCCGCCCACCGGCCAGCTCATGGTCGGCGCGTGGAAACCATAGTCCATCAGACGTTTGGCAACATCCTCCACGGTGATTCCGCTTTGATCCGACAGAGGACGCACATCAATGATGCATTCGTGCGCGACCAGTCCGTTGCTGCCGGTATAGAGAATCGGATAGAACGGCGCGAGGCGTCTTGCGATGTAGTTGGCGTTGAGAATGGCGACCCCGGTGGCCTCCTTCAATCCGCTGCCGCCCATCATGGCGACATACATCCATGAGATGGTGTTGATGGACGCGCTGCCCCAGGGCGCGGAGCATACCGCGCCGCTCTTGTTTTCCAGTTCGCGGTGGCCGGGAAGGAAAGGCACGAGCTGCTTCGCCACGCCGATCGGTCCGACACCCGGGCCGCCGCCGCCGTGCGGGATGCAGAACGTTTTGTGCAGGTTGAGGTGGCAGACATCCGCGCCGATCAGACCGGGCGATGTGAGGCCGACTTGGGCGTTCATGTTCGCGCCGTCCATGTAAACCTGTCCGCCGTGATCGTGGATGATCCGGCAGATGTCCTTGATCGTTTCCTCGAACACGCCGTGCGTGGAGGGATAGGTGACCATCAGCGAGGAAAGATTCGCAGCATGTTCGTCGGCGCGCGCCTTGAGATCGGCGACGTCGATGTTGCCCGAGTCATCGCATTTCACTCCCACCACTTTCATGCCACACATGACAGCGGAGGCGGGATTGGTGCCGTGGGCGGAAACCGGGATGAGGCAGACATCGCGGTGGCCCTCGCCGCGCGAGAGATGATAGTTCCGGATGGCGAGCAAGCCGGCGTATTCCCCCTGCGAGCCGGCGTTGGGTTGCAATGACACCGCCGCAAATCCGGTGACGCGGGCCAGCCATGTTTCAAGCTGCGAGAGCATCCCGCGATAACCCGCGCTCTGATCGGCGGGCACGAAGGGATGCAGCGAGGACACTTCCGGCCAGCTCAAGGGCATCATCTCGGAAGTGGCGTTGAGCTTCATCGTGCATGAACCCAGCGCGATCATCGATTCGTTGAGCGCGAGATCCTTCGACTCGAGCCGCTTGATGTAGCGCAACATCTCGGTTTCCGAGTGATGGCTGTTGAAGACCTTCTGGGCGAGGAACGGTGTGTCGCGATCCAGGCTGGAAGGCCAGGATTTCGCAGAGCTTGTTTCATTGCTGGTTTCCGAAACTCCGAAAACACCCGCGATTGAATGCAAGTCGCCTCCGGTCGTGGTTTCATCGATGGATATGCCGACGTGGTCTTCATCGATCAGGCGCAGGTTCATTCCGTTCATGGTGGCCGCATGACAGGTTGCCGAGGCTTCTCCGGGGACGCGCACGACGATGGTCTCGAAGAAGGTTTGCGTCATCACTTCCACGCCTGCGGCTTTCAGAGAGTCGGCCAGCACGCGGGTTTTGCGGTTCACTTCCATGGCGATTTGCCTGAGGCCCTCCGGTCCGTGATAGACGGCATACATCGAGGCCATCACGGCCAGCAGAACCTGCGCGGTGCAGATGTTGGAGGTGGCCTTGTCGCGGCGGATGTGCTGCTCGCGGGTTTGCAGCGAGAGCCGGTAGCCTGGCTTGCCGCGCGAGTCGATCGAGACGCCGATCAAGCGCCCGGGCATTTTGCGCTTCAAGGCATCGGTGCAGGCCATGAATCCGGCGTGCGGACCGCCGAAGCCCATCGGCACGCCGAAACGCTGCGACGAACCCACGCAGATGTCGGCTCCGAATGTTCCGGGTGCCTTGAGAACGGTCAGCGCCAGGATGTCGGCGGCGGCGATGCAGACGGCTCCCGCCGCTTTGGCTTTTGCGAAAAACCCGGAGAAGTCATCAATGGTTCCATGGGTGTCCGGATATTGCACCAGCACGGCGAAGACACTTCCGTCATTTGGCATGTCATAACTCCGCCAGTCGCCGGTGATCACTTCGATGCCGAGCGGTTCGGCGCGTGTAACGACCACGTCCAGCGTTTGCGGATGCACCTTGTCGGAAACGAAGATCGCCCTGCCCTTGGTTTTTCCCGCCAGTGAGAGACTCATCGCTTCCGCGGCGGCCGTGCCCTCGTCGAGCAGCGAGGCGTTTGACACATCCAGTCCTGTTAGATCAGTGATCATCGTCTGGAAGTTGAGCAAGGCCTCTAGACGTCCCTGGGCGATCTCCGCCTGATAGGGCGTGTAAGCGGTGTACCAGCCGGGATTTTCCAGAATATTGCGCTGGATGACGCCGGGCGTGTGGGTGCCGTAGTATCCCTGACCGATGCATGATTTAAGCACGCGGTTTTCCGCCATGATCGACTTGAGCGATGCCAGCGCCTCCGGCTCCGAAAGAGCGGGCGGCAGATCGAGCGCATCCTTCATGCGGATGCCGGCGGGTACGGCTGCGTTGATCAGTTCATCAAGCGTCGCGTGTCCGGTTTGTTGCAGCATCAGATCGCGATCGCGGCCCAGCGGGCCCAGGTGACGTCGGCGGAATTCGGTGGATTGAGGCATGGGGCGGGTGGGTGAGGGGTGGCCGCCAGCGCGGCGACGCACACTGCATAGTGCAAAATGTCCGGGGTGCAACCCTGCCAAACAGGAAATGCCCTGATATTTGCCCGCATGCTTGCGGTCACCTGCGCAGCCGCGCTCCGTCCTTGATCACCTTGCGCTGCAGGCTGCGGCGCGATGAGGTGATCGCCTTCCACAATTCGGGAGCGAAGCGTTTGGTGAAACCGTGTTCCTCCAACCAGACGGAGAGCGTCGCGAGGTCGTTTTCGTCGCCAAGAAACTCGGCCAGATCGTGGAGGATGGGGTCCATATCCATCGCTCCCTCATGCAGGAATCCGAGCGCGCCGGTCCATGCCTTGAGTGCCTTGCGTGCCTCGTGGAAATCCTCTTCGGCACGGTGATCAAGCTTGCGGCAGCGCGAGACCGCCTTGCTCTCCAGTTTGGCCAGACCTTTGACGATGCGTTCCGCCAGTTCTTCTTCCGGCAGGGCTTGCAACTCTGCCGCAGCGGCATCCACCCGCGCCAGACTCCACACGATGGTCTCGGGCGGCGGACGGCGGGCGGCGGAATGTGTCTGTTGCTCCAACAGGCTTCCGATGGTGGCGGCCAGCGCGGGGTCTCCGGTCCAGCCGAGTTTGTTCCATGTGTTGAATCGGGAAACCGCGTCACGCGGACCGGAGAGCAGACGGCCGATGGCCTGGATTTCCAAAGCGGCGGATTTCCCCAGGCGAAAGAGCGAGAACCCGCCGCGCAGCGACTTGCCGAGCTTGCGGATCGCGTGGATTTCCTCGGCCACCTTGCCTTTGGAGTCCAACAAGCCGTCGAGCATTTGTTTCATCTGCTCGCAGCCAATTGCCAGACGTTCGCGCGTCTTTCCGGCGTTCAAGGGGGATTCCACAGACATGAGGAAACAGCCAAGCAGCCGGAATGCGACTTGTCAGCGGGGAATTTGTGACAAATCGCAAAAAACGGCCGTCAGCCATCGCTGCCTCACGCTCACTTCTTCTTTTTCGCGTCGAGGCCCTCCTTCACCTTCGCTTCGATGTCTTCGTAAAGCGCGGCATCCGCTTTCATCAACTCCTTGGCCGCGTCCCGACCCTGGGCGAGTTGCGTGCCGTTGTAGGAGAACCACGAACCGCGCTTCTGGATGATTTCCATTTCCAGCGCCAGATCCAGCAGCGAGCCGGTCGAGGAAATTCCCTCGTTGTACATGATGTCGAATTCCGCCTCGGTGAAGGGCGGCGCCACCTTGTTCTTCACGATCTTGATCTTGGTGCGGTTGCCGGTGACGGTGCCGTCGGTGGCTTTGATCTGGCCGATGCGCCGGATGTCCACGCGGACCGAGGCAAAGAACTTCAACGCGCGGCCGCCGGGAGTGGTTTCCGGGTTGCCGAACATCACGCCGATTTTCTCGCGGATCTGATTGGTGAAAATGCATACGGTGCGCGCCTTGGAAATCAGCGCCGTGAGCTTGCGCATCGCCGCGCTCATCAACCGTGCCTGCGCGCCCACGGTGGAGTCGCCGATCTCGCCGTCGAGCTCCTGCTTGGTGACCAACGCGGCCACCGAGTCGAGCACAATCACGTCGATCGCATTCGAGCGGACGAGCGCCTCGCAGATTTGCAGCGCTTCCTCGCCGGACGAGGGCTGGGAAATGAGCAGGTCGTCGAGATTCACGCCGAGTTTGCGGGCGTATTGCGGATCGAGCGCGTGTTCGACATCAATGAAGGCCGCCAAGCCGCCGCGTTTTTGCGCCTGGGCGATGGCCGTCAGCGTGAGGGTCGTCTTGCCGGAGGATTCCGGACCGAAGATTTCCACAATCCGCCCGCGGGGGAAACCGCCGACACCGAGCGCGCGGTCGATCAACAGATTGCCGGTGGGGATGACATCGACATCGACACAATTTCCATCGCCGAGGCGCATGATGGCGGCTTCACCGAATTCCTTTTGGATGTGGGAAATGGCAAGGTCGAGGTTGCGTTTGCGGGCTTCGAGGAGTTTTTCGTTGGCGGATTCTTCTGCGGTTACTTTTGCGGCCATGGTGGTGTTGGGGTTGGGATGAACGCGGTATGCACCCGGCCATATTCATCCGCAAGAAAAAAGATGTTCGACCGAACAAAAAGTTTCCCGATTGCCGATGATTCGAAATCCTGCGTCGCAAGCATGCGGAGCCATCCCACAGTTGCCATTGAATGCTGCCGATCCAGTGTGATGCTTATGGGGCATGCATCATTTTCCGGACGTTGCTCCGACTCCATATTGGCATTTTCCACATCGTTTTTTCGCCCGATAAATTTCTTTCCTAGAACCATCAAGCATTTGGCGCGGTTCCGCATTTTATGCTTGGAGCAAACAACCCGTAGTGGGATAATGGGACACCGTTACACAATATATTGTGTCATCCGCTTTGCTGATGGCTTCCAACCTCAAGCAATCGCCCCATCCCCAGCCACTCCGCTTCCAAACCCCATGAAAACCTCAACTCTTGAAGCACCCGCCGACCGCATGACCGATTCCACTCCAAGACCATCCGGGCTTGTTTTCCAACCCCGCTTCGCGACACCCGGCGTGTCACCCTTTGATGAACTCGAATGGGACCGCCGCACCGCGGAAATCACCGACGACAGCGGCAAGGCCATGTTCCGCCAGGAAAACGTCGAGGTTCCCCGGTCCTGGAGCGAGCTGGCAACCAAAATTGCCGTCTCGAAGTATTTCTACGGCGACGCCAGCGTCGGCAACGATCCATCCAAGGGCGGCCGCGAGCACTCCGTGCGCCAGCTCATCCACCGCGTCACCCGCACCATCAGCGACTGGGGGCTGGAAGACGGCTACTTCGCCAATGAATCGAGCGCGGAGAATTTCTATCAGGATCTCAGCTGGCTCTGCCTGCACCAGCATGGCGCGTTCAACTCGCCGGTCTGGTTCAACGTGGGGCTTTATCACCAATACGGGGTGGGCGACGGCCGCGGCGAGGGCGGCTGGCATTGGGACGAAGCCGCCGGCAAGGCGAAGCGCGCGGCCGGCCAATACCACTACCCGCAGGCAAGCGCCTGTTTCATCCAGAGCGTGCGTGACAACATGGAGGACATCATGCGTCTCGCCGCCTCCGAGGCGATGCTCTTCAAATATGGCTCCGGTACTGGATCGGATCTCTCCACCCTGCGTTCCACGCGGGAAAAACTCACCGGCGGCGGCCGCCCCTCCGGCCCCTTGTCCTTCCTGCGCATCTACGACCAGGTGGCCGGCGCCATCAAGTCCGGCGGCAAGACGCGCCGCGCTGCGAAAATGAATACCCTCAAGGATTGGCACCCCGACATTGAGGACTTCATCGAAGCCAAGACGATCGAGGAAAAGAAAGCATGGGCGCTCATCGAGCAGGGCTATGACGGCTCTTACAACGGCGACGCCTATGGTTCTGTGATGTTCCAGAACGAAAACCTGTCTGTCAGGGCGAGCGATGAATTCATGAAAGCCGCCGTCGAGGGTGGCGACTGGTGGACGCGCCGTGTGGTCGATGGCGAACCCTGCGAGAAAAAGAACGCCCGCGAGCTGTTGCGCAAAATCGCGCTCGGCACATGGACTTGCGGCGATCCCGGCATGCAGTTCGACACCACCATCCACACCTGGCATACCTGCAAGGGCAGCGGCAGGCAGCATTCCACCAATCCCTGTTCCGAATACCTGTTTCTCAACGACACCGCCTGCAACCTTGCATCGCTCAACCTCGTGCGCTTTCAGAAGGCCGACGGCTCGTTCGACACGGACAAATTCAAAGCCGCTGTTAGAATTTTCATCACCGCCCAGGAAATCCTGGTGGACCGCGCGAGTTATCCCACCAAGCCGATCGCGGAAAACTCGCACGCCTTCCGCACACTCGGGCTGGGATATGCCAACCTCGGCGCGTTGATCATGAGCCACGGCCTCGGCTACGACAGCGACGAAGGCCGCGCCTACGCCGGTGCCATCACCGCGCTGATGACCGGTCATGCCTACGAGGTCAGCGCCGAACTCGCCGCCGCCAAGGGCGCGTTTCCATCCTATCACGACGCCCGCTATGGCGATGTCACCCATCCGCCGATGGAGTCCAACGAGACGCCGATGCTCGAAGTCATCAACCTCCACCGCGGTCACGCTTACAAGCTCGCCGGCCACGACGGCAGCGAACCGATCATCGATGCCGCCCGCTGCGCATGGGACCGTGCGCTGGAGCAAGGCCGCCAGCACGGCTACCGCAACGCCCAGGTCACCGTGCTCGCCCCCACCGGCACCATCGGCTTCCTGATGGATTGCGACACCACCGGCATCGAGCCCGATATCGCGCTGGTGAAATACAAACTCCTCGCCGGCGGAGGCATGCTCAAGATCGTCAACCGCACCGTGCCGCCCGCGCTCAAGCGCCTTGGCTACACGTCCGACGAAATCGCCGCCATCCTCATCCACATCGAGAAATACGACACCATCGAGGACGTCACCGATCCGGATACCGGTAAAACCGTTAGAAGCGGACTCAGGAGCGAACATCTCCCCGTCTTCGACTGCGCCTTCAAGCCGCATCTCGGCACCCGCAGCCTCCACTACCGCGGACACCTCCGCATGATGGCCGCCGCTCAGCCGTTTCTATCAGGAGCGATTTCCAAGACCGTCAACATGCCGGAAAACGCGACGGTCGAGGACATCATGCAGACTTACATCGAGGCCTGGCAGCTCGGCCTGAAAGCCGTGGCCATCTATCGCGACGGATCGAAACGCTCCGCTCCTCTCAATACCAAGAAGACCACCGGCATGGGTGGCGCGGCGGACGCCGTCACACCGGGCGCGGAGGAACTCGCCGAACGCATCGCCACCCTCATCCGCGAGAACAACGACCTGCGGAAAAAATCCGAAAACCGCACCCGCAGGCCGATGTCGGACACGCGCATGTCCATCACCCACAAGTTCGAGATCGCCGGCCACGAAGGTTATATCACCGCCGGACTCTATGACGACGGCCAGCCCGGCGAGGTCTTCGTCCAGATGTCCAAGGAAGGCTCCACCATCGGCGGCCTGATGGACACAGTCGCCACGCTCACCTCCATGGCATTGCAATATGGCGTGCCCTTGGAGCAACTCGTCAACAAGTTCGCCTATCAGCGCTTCGAGCCCAGCGGCTACACCCGCAATCCGAACATCCGCACCGCATTCTCCATCACCGACTACGTCTTCCGCTGGCTCGGCTGCGAGTTCATCAAGGGCTACCGTGAAGCCACCTCGCCCGACAGCCACCAACCCGAACTCGCCATGCCCGAGATCGCGGAAATGGAAAAACAAGCCGTCAACCGCCCTGTCAGCGACCTCAGCCCCAACGAAGACCCCGCCATTGAACGGCTCCCAAAACCCGATCGAGTCAAAACCGCCCTCGGCACCGCCTACATGGGCATCACCTGCTCGAACTGCGGTTCGGACAAGGTGATCCGCGCCGGAGCTTGCGGGGTGTGCACCCAATGTGGCACGAGCCAAGGGTGCAGTTGATCGTGGCGGCAAACCAGAAAGAGCATAGCGATGCAATACACAGCGAAGCGCAAACCGGTTAGCCGTAGGCAAATTGTATCCGCCATGCTCCTTCCCAGAGTTTCTTCCGCTGCGAATCCCAAGGAGAGGCGATGCATGATCGCCTTGCGGATGGACAATGGGAAGCACGAAGCTATCTTCATCGTCTTCCATCCACATCGGCGGATACGTTCCGCCGCACCGTGCGAGGGTGCTTCACACGTTTCATTGCCGCGCATCCGCTTATCGCGCTGTCAGCCTCCAACGGCAATTCATGCCAGAGGATTCACCACCTTCAAACCGAGCGGGCGGAGCAATTCAAAGTGTTTGGCGTTGTCCGTCACCAGCACATGCCCTTTGGCAAGGCACTGCGCGGCCAGCAGGGTGTCCTCGCACGGCAATGTCCGGCGGATGGATTTCAGGAACGTGAAAACCCTCTTCCATTCCAGCAGGCAATCGGTGTCCACCGGCTCAATGGCCTCGGCGAAATCCACTTCGGTCCGGGCGACGCGTTGACTCAGCAGCGGCTGATGGCTGGCATCAGCCAGTTCCACCCCGTAGCGCATTTCCGCGATCGTCACCGAACTGATGAAACTGTCCGCCTCGTTTTTGCGCAGCCATGCCTTGAATTTGGCGGGCAGGTGTTTCTTGTGGCAGAGCGAAATCAGGTTGGTATCGATCAGGAAGCTCATTTGAAGGGCATGGCGTGGCGCTCGACCTTGGGGAAGGCGACGGTCTGGCCTTCCAGATGTGCGAGCAAACCCGCCGCGCCCCGCCGTTTCTGCGGACGCGGGGTGATCAGCAGGCTTTGCCGCCCGTCATCCAGCACGCGGACATCGCAGGGGCCGCCGCGCATCAGGCCCGCCTGCTTGCGCCAGCTGGCCGGAAATTGGGCCTGCCCTTTCTCGGTGATGGTCAGGGTGTCGAGTTCTTTCATGCAGTAATGGTTCATTACTTGTTTCCGGAAGTCAAACGGTTTCAGCCCGCAGTCTCCCCCTCCTTCTTGTCCACCAGATAGCCGGGAAGGAAGGGAACGACGAACAATACCAGGGCGGTGGTTCCGGCGTTGATCCATACCAGGTTTCTGAAGGCCAGATGGAAGTGGTCGAAGAGATAGGATCCGAGGACATCGGAAATCATCAGGCTGAGGTTCCAGAAGGCCAACATCACGGCATAACCGAGCGCCTCCGATCCCTTGGGAGTGGCACGGGCGGCAAGATCAAACAACGGAAGCTGGGCGAGGGTGTATCCAAGCATGCCGATTCCTTCGATGGCGATGGCGGACTTGTGTGACACATAACCGAGGTAGCAGAGCGAGGTGAGGACCGTGCATGAAATCGACATGAAAAGCAGCGAGCGCAGCCGGAAACGCCTGCAGAGAAACGGATAGATCAGCGAGCCGACCAGCCCCATGATGCCGCCCGCCACCATCAGGTTGCCGATGAACTGCGGAGAGAATTTCAGCACGTTGGTCTGATAGTAGAACAGCGGGGTGTTGTAGCCGGGGGAAAGCTGGACCAGGAAGAGGAGACCGCCGCAGATCCAGAGGTTCCTGCTGCGGAAAACCGCCTTGAGCTGCTGCACAATGCCCCGCAGCGGATGCGTCCCGGCTTCCCGTGCGGCAAGCGGTTTCTCCCGCAGCAGCAGAAGGGTGGCCGGGATCATCGAGAAAAACAAAAGTCCGCCGATGAGGGTCGTCCATCCGAACCAGCGGGAAGCCAGAAATCCCCCGATCGGTCCGACAAACAGCAGCACCACATTGGCAACGATCATGCGGATCGAACTGAGCCGTCCGGTGGCGCCGTAGGTCTGACCTCCCTCCACAAGCAGTCCGCCGACCACCACGCTCGTCAACACCGCCATGATGTTGAAGGTGAAGGCGACGATGAGCAGATTGTGATAACTTTTCGGCACCATTCCCATGGCCAGCCACAAACAGCCCGCCAGGCCCGCGCCAAGCAGGAGGTAGTTGCGGTGCCGCGTTCCGCGGAAAGGAAGACCATCCACAAAAAGCGCGGCTAGGGGTTTGAAACTCCATGGCAGCAACGCCAGCGAAAACCACGCCGCCATGGCGGTGGGACTGAGTTGGAGTCCGTCCTTCAGCAGGAATTTCAGCGGCTTGTCCCCGAGGCTGACCAACTGCCCCAGGTTGGTGACCACCATGCCCCAACAAACCAGCACCGAGTAGCGGCGCAGGCTCATGGCCGGCTGGGTGATGGCCGCGGGAGCCGGACTGTCAACGCTATGGGCTGGATGGTTCATGATCGGGACTCCGTCGAACGCCCCACGGCATAGGGTGGAGTAGCCGCCAGCACCACCTTTTTCCCGGCCCGGCTTTTCTTGCTGCGGAAAACACAGGCGGCGTTCGCGCAGCCGCTTTTCGCGCTGTCACCTACGCCACGTAGGAGCATTCGTGAGAATGCGGCGAATGCATGCGTCTTGGGAAAGAGAATGATCGGTCCAACGGTTCATTGGCGCGCTTCCGCAAGCACCACAGGGGTATGGTGCCTCCTTGTTTTCTCTGCGTTTCTCCCGTCGCGCGCCCGCATCACGGGACTCCCACCGCCACGCGGAAGAAGTGCTTCGGCTGGCCGGTCACATTCACGGGCAATATCACGTTGCTGCCGGTGCCCGCAGTCGCGGTGCCGACGTTCGCCCACGGGTTGGCGAGGTTCGGCGAGGATTGGAGTTGATAGGTGCGGCCGACGGCGGTGGGGAAGGTGACGCTGAAATTGTTTCCGCTGTGGGCGGTCTGCGTCACGCGGAAATAGCTGGTGGCGCTGGTGGGATCGGTTAGGGCCAGCCATTCGGCTTCGTTGGTCTGACCGTCGTTGTCGTAGTCGAAGGTGCTGTCGTGTTGCGGCGCGGTGGCGGCGGCGGGGAGGGTTTCGTAGATCCACGCGTTGTAGTTGGTGAAAGTGCCTGCCTCATACGCACCGATGTCGGGCGTGCCGATGATGGTGAAGCCGCGCTGGTCGCTGGTGATGGCGGGTGCGAGAACAGTGGCGGCGTTGCGGGCGGGGCTGGCGGGGCTGGCGGGGAGAAGGGCCATGATCTGCGTGGGGCCGCCGTAGTTGTTAAGCGGCGCCAGAAGCGGGTCGGCGGTGCTGTTTGTGCCGCTGCCGGTATAGATGCCGGCGCCAGCCTTTGTGCGGATGATGTTCGCGCCGCCGAGGGCGACGTTGACCGTGGTGTTCACATCCGCGCCGGTTCCGGTGCCGGTGAGCGTGTTGCCTGCGACGATGCAGTTTTGCATTGTAAATTCGGGGCCGCGCACGCGTATGCCGCCGCCGCCATCGGAGCCGACGGAGGAATTGCCCGCGATCGTGCAGTGGGTGAGCGTCATGTTGGTGGCGCTCGAGGCGTGGTTGAGCGCGCCACCGCCCTGGGTCGGGCCGGTCGTTGCATTGCTGGCGAAGAGGTGCTCAATACGGTATTGCCAATCTGCGAGTTCGGTAATACTTTCCAAGCATGACAACGATTTCGCTGAAGGTCCCCGATGAACTGGTTGCCCGGATGGATGCGTTGGCGCGCGCCAAACGGACCAACCGATCCGCGTTGCTGCGTGAGGCACTGGAGGAAAAGCTCAAGGCCGCCGCCCGCAAAACCTCGCCAAGCCTCTTTGAGCGAAGCGCGGACCTGTGTGGCAAAGGATGCAGCGGGCTGGGTGACCTGGCTTCCAATCCAAAACACCTCGAAGGGTTCGGATCGTGAACGAGATTCTCGTCGATACCGGCCCCTTGGTGGCGTATCTGGATCGTAGTGACCGGGATCACGCCTGGGCGAAGGAAACCTTCATGCAGCTCACACGCCCCTTGCTGACCTGTGAGGCGGTGATCGCCGAAGCGCTCTTCCTGCTGCGGCGGGGTGGGGTCGATCCGGACGGCCTGCTCAATCTGATCAGCCGCGGGCTGGTGGTGCCGGGGTTTCCCCTTGCACCGGAGATCGGCGCGATTCAACACCTGATGAAAACCTGCCGCAACATTCCGATGTCACTGGCGGATGCCTGTCTGGTCAGGATGGCGGAGATCCATGAAAATTCCAAGGTCATGACCTTGGATTCGGACTTTGTCGTTTATCGGAAATCCCGCCGCAAAGTGATTCCGCTTCTGCGGCCGGAGCGTTGAGGGGATCCCCGGAGCGGCGGAACGCGTCCGCCGATGTCCATGGAGAGGCAATGAGTTGAGCGACGCGCTTTGCATTGGCATCTCACGGACGTGGGCGAACACGTTGCTGCTGCTCCTTGCGATGGCGCTCCCGCATCACGGGACTCCCACCGCCACACGGAAGCTTGTCCAACAAGCCACCCGTGCCTCGGAAAACCACGATTGCAATTTCACCCAAAACCACGAAAAACCACCTGCAGAACTCTCATTAAGATCTGTCTAAATTCCGGGGCCCAATCAGGGAGATCATGGGGGTGTGAGCGGCGGAAGCTTTGATGAACAAACCTACATGTGATACCAGTCAGGCTATGATTCCACGCCATCAGCGCAAGCAAGGACTTCGTTTCCACCGTGACAGCCGGGCGGCGCCAAAGTCATAAGGGGCGACGAGAGTTGTTGTCGTCGGGTGGAAGGGGGCGTCAAAGAGGAGCGCTTCGGATGGCGCATTGGCCATTCATGCGCATCGGCGGACGCGTGCCGCCGCTCCTTGTGAGAGAGCCTCGCGCGGCGCTTGCGGGGTATGCACGCAGTGCGGGACGAGCCAGGGTGTGGTTGATAGGGAAACACACGCGCCGGACAATCTTCGCTCCCGCTCCGATTATTCTTGGCGCGGGAATGCAAATCCGTTGTCTGGCCCTAACAAATTTTACGCCATCCCGTCCATTTGCGCGGCTTTGATCATAAAATGCGCCTCCTCTTTTCAATAGAGGACCACTCCCCCCCTCATGCAAACCGACCACGAAAAACAATTTACAGGAAATATGATTGCCCGATTCACCCGCGCCACATCGCTCGCCATTCCAATTGCGGCGGCGCTTGCCCTGCTGCCACTTCCCGCCCTGTCACAAACGGTCGCTCCGGAAATCGTCTCCGCCTGGAAGCACGTCACGGAAAACTTCGTCATGATTTTCAGGCATGACGGAGTCTTCTACGTTATCGATGCCGAAGGCGGGCAACCGGGAATGGAGCGCGGAACTTTCCAGTGGGACAAAACCAGCGGCGAGTTTTCCGTGAATGTGGTCGTGGATACCAACGGCGACGCAGGATTGTCAGATCCCAGCGGCGCAACCTCCATTACCATTTCGGGAAACACGCTCACCTACACTGTCGCGGGAGAAGGTTCTTTTCCCTTCACCCGCATTGTGAACACGCCCAGTGCCATCGTCGGCTCGTGGCATATTCCGGGGCAGGACGCCAATCTTACCTTTATGGCTGACGGCACCTATTACCACTCCGAGGAATCCGACGACGAGCCGGATAGTACAACCGGCATCGAGCGCGGCACCTACACGTGGAACTCCGGCACAGGGGCATTGAGTGCGACACTCCTCACCGACACCAATGGAGACATCGGTCTCAGCAACCCCGCGCCCTCATACAATTTCACCATTTCGGGAAACATCATGACCATCATCGATGGTGCGGAAACCTTCACGGCCCGACGCATCACGCCGATCCTGTCGCCGCTGGACACGGCAAGTGATTTCGAAGTCGATAAGTTCGCGAACTACCGGCAGACCAGCGCGGCGGCCCCTTCTCTGCTTCCTGTTCCGGTTCCGCCTGGTGAAGATCATCCATTTTGGGGCGAGGCCTACATCGAGAACACGGTTGACGGAACCGGCGGGACCCTGACGATCACGGGACAATCCCCGCGCAACTTCATCAATGACGAAGGCTGGGTTATCGGAGCGGAATACACCAGCCTTGCAGCCCTGAACGCCGCCAGCGCCTTTCCCAACGGAGCGAACTATCTTTTCTCCCGCGCCGGAGGCACAGCCACGCTGAGCTTCCCGGCCAACGGCACGTTTCCTCCCGCGCCTGCCATCGCGGGTGGCCCGGATGACGGCACTTGGAGCAACGGAGCTTATGTCTTGGGCAAGAACCAAACCCTCATCTGGAGCGCGCATGCGGCCTATGATCCGGCCACGCTCGTCACCGTCCTGTCCGTCGTCGAGCAAGGGACCGGCAGTGAGATCCTGTATGAGGAAGTAATCCAGGGCGACATCGCCTCCTACGATTTCCGCGGCAGGCTAACCCAAGGCAAATCATACGATGTCCAGCTCGAACACGTAAAGATCGCCGGATCCACCATGTCAGGCACAGGTCCATTCGCCGGAAAACTCGGCTACGCCCTCTACAACTCCAACACCCGCTTCACCATGGTGGTGCCGGTGGTTCAGTTCCTCGTCATTCACAACCAGAAAATGTTCAGGCAGGTATCCGCTGATCTCGCTTCCCCATCCGGAGGAAAGTTTGACGCGCGGGTCGAGGGTGTCGGAATTACCAGCACCTTTCCGGCATCCTCCATCACCGTCACCAAACCCGACAACACCACCCTGCCCTTGGCGTTGGATGGGGATCACTGGGATGTGGAAACCGATTTTCCCAGCTTTGCCGACATGAGGAACACCTTCCCGACAGGGGTTTATAAAATCAACATCGGAAGCGACATCACCCCCATCACGCTGACAGGGAACGCGTTTCCCAACCAACCACTCGTCACATCAAGTGTCGGCACATGGGTGGATGGCAAGCTTCAGATCACCGCGTCCCAAGCGGCGGTGGCCTTTACCCTTACCAGCAATTCCAATACCGCGCCTTTTTCGAGAATCACCATCACAGACGCGTCCGATGATGACATTCTGGTTGAAACAGCGGATAATTCCAATTCCTTGGGCGTGGAAGTTCCCGCCGGGCTGCTCACCGTTGGGAATAGCTATGAGATCGAGACGATATTCGGCGGACAAACCCCGCTGATCGATCTGAGTTCCAAAAGCTGGGCTAGCCAGACGGCCACGGGCGTTGAACGCCTCGACATGGCCACTTTTCTCACCATCGAGGTGATCCCCGATCCTGCCGGCACGCCCTACACTACTTGGCAATCCGGCTTCTTTACTCCCGCACAACTCGCCAACCCCGCCATCAGCGGCGACAACGCGGACTTTGATAAAGACGGTGTTTCCACGCTGCTGGAATACCTTTTCGGCGGAGACCCCACGCTCCCCGAGAGTGGATTGCTTCCCACCATCACCAAGGCGCCGGGCGGAGCCAACCTCGTCTTCTCATACAAGCGCAAACTCGCCGCCACCGGAGTCACCCAAGTCATCGAGCACGCCACGACGCTTTCACCACCTTGGACAGCGGCCGCTCACGGTGTGGGCGGTGTGACCATCGCCAACTCTCCAGTCCCCGGAGACGCCACTTCCGAGCAAGTCACCGTCACCATCCCGTCAGCAAGCGCCAGCCGTTTCGTCCGTCTGAAGGCGAGTCGTTGAATGAGCACGGGCCGCGCGCCTCCACATCCACACATCTGTTCCATCACTCTTAGGCTCTGTAAAAAAACAAGCGTAATCCGTGGTTTATTTTCTGTTTTCGGGTTAAAATATCCCGCCATGTTGCCCATCGCGGCGGTGCATCCCGGAGACATGATGAACATGCAGGGCCAGCACTTCTGCGGTTCGGCGAGATAACCCTGTGGCAGCCAGAGCTTATAGGGGGGAAAGACCCTTGGGATTTTCACTGGAAGGGATGCACCCTCATGCGCTAGCTTGGCGGGACATGAAACCCATCCATTTGCTGGCCGTCCTGTCCTCCCTGCTCATCCTTGCGTCTTGCCACAAGGCCAACCGCAAGAGCGGAGAAACGCCATCTTCCAAAGCCGCCGCATCCGGCACCCAAGTCGAAGATCTGCTGGCCGACCGCAGCCTCGGCAACTGGGAACACCTGCTGGTCGATAAAAGCCTCGGCAAAGCCGACGTCTGGCGCGTCGATGAAAACGGAGTGTTGATCTGCAAGGGCCAGCCGCTCGGTTACCTCCACACCAGGAAGGCCTATCAGGATTTCAAGCTCAGCCTCGAATGGCGCTGGGCTCCCGGCACCGAACCCACCAACAGCGGGGTTCTGTTGCGCATCGCCGCCCCGCCGGAAAGTTTCCTGCCGAAATGCATCGAAGCCCAGCTCCAACACGGCAAGGCCGGCGACCTCTACGGCTTCTTCGGCGCGAACATCAATGCCGAGGGCGACCGCCTCAAGATCATCGAAAGCGCGAAGATCGGCACCTTCAAGGCGGTCCCCCGCACCGGCGGAACCGAAAAACCCGCCGGCGAGTGGAACCACTACGAAATCACCGTCAAGGGCGACACGGTCGAACTGAAGATCAACGGCGAAGTCGTCAACAAGGCCCACGGCCTGGATGTGATCGCAGGCCCGATCGGCCTCCAGTCGGAAGGCAGCGAAATCCACTTCCGCAACATCCGGCTCGGCCCGGCACATTGAGGGGGTGTCAACCACTACTCGGGAAGATCACGGGTTAGAGGAAATTTTCAGCAGCCACGGACCGTTTACCCTGCTTTCAAGAATCGATGACCCGTTGTATTCCATTCGTATCAGCCGTACTGGCGCTCCCGCTCGGAGCCGCCGAGCCACTGGCGTTCAACCGCGACATCCGGCCCATCCTCTCGAAGACCTGTTTCACCTGCCATGGTCCGGATGCCGCCGCGGTGAAAGGCGGGCTGCGGCTGGATCTTCGCGAGCACGCCCTCAAAGGCGGGGAATCCGGAAAACCGGCCATCGTTCCCGGAAAACCCGGTGAATCCCGGATGGTCTTCCGCATCACCAGCAAGGATGTCGATGAAGTCATGCCGCCGCCGGAAGCGCACATGAAGTTCACCACGCAGGATGCGGAGAAACTCACCCGCTGGATCAAGGAAGGTGCGGAATACGAAGGTCACTGGGCGTTTCAAACACCGCTCAAAACCCCCGTGCCGGATCTGCCGGAAGCTGGCAACAATCCCATCGACCGTTTCATCGCCGCTCGGCTCAAGTCGGAAAACCTGACGTTCTCTCCCGAAGCGGATCGCCGCACGCTCATCCGCAGATTGTCCTTCGACCTCACCGGCCTGCCGCCCTCGCCGGAGGAAATCAAGGACTTCATCGCGGATACTTCGCCGCAGGCATACGAGTCGTTGTTAGACCGTCTGCTCGCCTCGCCGCGTTTCGGCGAGAACTTCGCCACACCCTGGCTGGATGCCGCGCGCTATGCCGACACCAACGGCTACTCGATCGACGGCGGACGCCACCAATGGATCTGGCGGGACTGGGTCATCAAGTCCTTCAACGACAACCAGCCGTATGACAGGTTTCTAACCGAACAACTCGCCGGCGATCTTTTGCCCAACGCCACCGAGCAGCAGATCGTCGCCACCGGTTTCAACCGCAACCACGCCATCACCCACGAGGGCGGCACCATCCCCGAGGAGAACCTCGTCAATTACGCGGCTGACCGCGTCAAAACCGCGTCGGAAACTTTTCTCGGCCTCACTCTCGCCTGCGCCCAGTGCCACGACCACAAATACGATCCTCTCTCGCAGCGGGACTACTATCGTTTCTACGCTTTCTTCAACACGCTGGATGACATCGGGCTGGACGGCAACGCCGGCAACAACGCGAGACCAAGCATCAAGGCGGCCTCCAGCCTCGCGAATCCGGAAGAAGCGCAAATGATACGCCGCGAGCTGGAAGAAGCGCGCCAATCCCTCGCCACACCCATTCCCGACGCGCAGGCAATGTGGGAGCAGCGGCAACGCGAGGATCTCGCCCAACGCGGCAAGGGGCTCGTCCTGACTCCGCTCGAAGTGATGACCGCCACCTCGCCCAACGGCAGCCCGGACCGCATCGGGATCCATCCCGACCAGTCCGTTACCATTGCTCATGGCGATTTCGCAGCCTATAACATTCTAACCAAACTGCCCGTCGATGGTCCGGCGATCCGCGGCGTTCGCGTCGTGTTTTCCCCGAGTGAGGAATCGAAAGGCAAACTCGGCTTCGGGAATGCAGAGGGATTGGAAGGAAATTTCATGTTGAGCTCCATCACCACCTCGGTCTCGTCATTTCCGGCGGGTAACGTTGATCTCAACGCCATCCTGCCCGTCGCCCGCCTCAGCGCCAGCGGCTCGCAGCCCGGCTTCGACGTCCGCGACGCCCTCATCACCGATCCGCTCGTCGGCTGGGCGCCACCCACCGGCAGCACCGGGCCCCAGCGCATCACGCTCACCTTCGCCACGCCCATTCAGCCAAGCGCAACGCCCTATCTCACCACCGAGATTCTTTTCAACTACGGCCACGACACCTCGCCCGCCCGTTTCCAGATCTTCGCTCTATCAGGAAATGACGACGACTCGCCGCACCCTGCGGACATCACCGGCATTCTCGCCGCCGATCCCGCCGCGCGCACTCCGGAGCAGGCGGCGGAATTGCGCGACTACTTCCACCGCATCGCTCCCGAGAAGGCCGGTGTCCGGCATCGGATCGCCAATCTAACCGAACGGCTGTCCATGCTCACGGAAAAACATTCCGTGCTTGTCATGAACACCTCGAACAAACCCCGCGTCACCCACATTCTCGACCGCGGTGTTTACTCCTCGCCGAAGGAGGCTGTCACCCCGGGCAGCCCCGCGGCACTGCCGCCATTGTCGGATGATCCGTCGTTTGATCAAAGCTCCGGCACTTTCAAGGACCGCCCTGCCAACCGCCTCGACCTGGCCCGCTGGATGACGCGTGACGACAATCCGCTCACCGCACGCGTCGCCGTCAACCGCCTCTGGGAACACTTCTTCGGACGCGGTCTATCAGCATCCTCCGCCGATCTCGGCTCACAGGGCCAGTGGCCCTCGCATCCCGAACTGCTCGACTGGCTCGCCGTCGATTTCCGCGAACACGGCTGGGACCGCAAACGCATGATCAAGCTCATTCTCACCTCGCGCGCCTACCGCCAGTCCTCCAACGCCACGCCGGAGTTGCTGACAAAAGACCCGCGCAACGAGTTGCTCGCGCGCGGCCCCCGTTTCCGCCTCAGCGCCGAGCAAATCCGCGATCAGGCGCTCGCCACCTCCGGCCTGCTCGTCGAGCGCCTCGGCGGCCCGAGCGTGAAACCCTATCAGCCCGGCGACCTCTGGCGGCAGGTCTCCCACTACGGGTCCAGCCCCGCCACTTCGCAAACCTTCGTCCAGGATCACGGCGAGAAACTCCACCGCCGCTCGCTCTACACGTATTGGAAACGCACGCTGCCGCCCACCAGCCTCTCCACCTTCGATGCGCCTAACAGGGAAATCTGCTCGATCGGCCGCATTCCCACCAACACCCCGCTGCAGGCGCTCGTCACCCTCAACGATCCGCAGTTCACCGAGGCCGCCCGCGCCTTTGCCGTGAAACTGTTAGGTGCATCCCACCCCGCCGACCGCGAGCGACTCACCGCCGCTTTCGAACAAACCACTTCCCGCCCGCCCGCGCCGGAGGAACTCGCCGTCCTCGAAGCCGCCCTCAAACGCGAACGCCAGCACTACCAAGCCGACCCCGAAGCCGCCCGCCAACTCCTCGCCATCGGCGAATCACCGGTTCAATCCGCCGCCGCGCCACAAGAAATCGCCGCATGGACCCAGCTCGCCTCCACCTTGTTGAATCTATCAGAAACCATTACGCGAAGATAGCGGATCGTAGATAGTGGATAGGAGTTGAAAGAACTCTTTCCGCGATCCCCAATCCCCAATCTCATCCATGAACCCTCTCATCCATTCCCGCCGCGCCTTCCTGGGCAAAGCCGCCAACGGCCTCGGCCATGTCGCGCTTTCCTCGCTGCTTGCGCGTCTGGCCACTGGCGCACAGCCGACTTCCGAGGACATGAACGCCTTCCGCACCATCGCGCCGAAGGCGAAACGCGTCATCTACCTGTTCCAGTCCGGCGGGCCTTCGCATGTCGATCTGTTCGATGGCAAGGACGCGCTCAACAAGCTTCATGGCAGCGACCTCCCGCCCTCCGTGCGCGGCGACCAGCGCGTCACCGGCATGACCGCCGGGCAATCGAAGTTTCCCGTCGTGCAACCCATCGCACCGGGAAAACCCTGCGGCCCCTCCGGCGTGTGGATCTCCGACTTGTTGCCATACACGCAAAAGATCGCGGGTGAGATCTGCGTCGTACGCTCGATGCACACGGAGGCGATCAACCACGATCCCGCAATCACCCTCATCAACACCGGCTCCATGCAGCTCGGCAACGCCTCCACCGGCGCGTGGGTCAGCTACGGCCTCGGCACGGACAACGCGAACCTGCCCGCCTACATGGTCCTCATTTCGCAAGGCACCGGGAAAAATCCGGACCAGCCGATCTTCTCGCGCCTCTGGGGCAGTGGTTTCCTGCCTTCCCAGCACCAGGGCGTCATCCTCCGCGCCGGGGCCGATCCCGTTCTCTATCTGGACAACCCCTCCGGCGTCAGCCGCGAACAGCGCCGCTCGCAGCTCGATGAACTCGCCACGCTCAACCAACGCTTCGCGGACGAGGTGGGCGATCCGGAAACCGTCGCACGCATTCATGGTTACGAGATGGCCTTCCGCATGCAGGCTTCCGTGCCGGAACTGACAGATCTCTCCGGCGAACCCGCCGCCACCTTCGAACTCTACGGCCCGGAGTCGCGCAAACCCGGCACTTATGCCGCGAACTGCCTGCTCGCCCGACGCCTCGCCGAACGCGGTGTGCGTTTCATCCAGCTCTTCCATCGTGGTTGGGACCAGCACATCGCCATCACCAAACAGCTCCCCAACCAGTGCCGCGACACCGACCAGCCCTCCGCCGCGCTCATCAGGGATCTGAAACAGCGCGGTCTGTTAGAAGACACGCTCGTCATCTGGGGCGGCGAGTTCGGCCGCACCGTTTATTCGCAGGGCGCGCTCGGTTCGCCGGTCGCCGGCCGCGACCACCACGGCCGCTGCTTCTCCATCTGGATGGCCGGCGCGGGCATCAAGGGCGGCACCGCTGTCGGCGAGACCGATGACTTCTGCTGGAACATCACCAAGGACCCCTATCACATCCGCGACCTCAACGCCACGATGCTCAACCAGCTCGGCATCGACCACAACCGACTCACCTATCCCTATCGCGGCCTGGATCAGAAACTCACCGGTGTCGAGCCCGCCAAGGTCATGGACAAGGCGCTGGCATGATTCACACCTCGCGGCAGGCGAAGCGGCGGGGAGATGCCGCATATTGCGTCACCCCATCGTGGGATCGGACAGGTTTGGCAATCGCGCCGCAAGCAGGATCGAATCCCCGGCGACCCTTCCATTGGAAATCTTTTGGCGGGGAATTGACATGTTCGGAGACAAGGGATTGATGAAATGAAACGGTCTTCAAACCCTGCCGGACTTCCACCGTTTCAAGCCCTCCGTGATCGCGAGAACCGCCGGATGCGAGAAGCGGCGTTCCGCAGTGATCGCATACAGCCGTGTCTCCACCTCCTTTGTCCGGCCGATCGGCACGAAACCATGCCTCTCTGCCGCATCCGGGGCCACCACCGACGGCACGGCGATGAAACCCAGCCCGCTGGTCGCCACGATTTTTGTTAGAGCGGCATCTTCGAACTCGGCCACCACGCGCGGTTGTATGCCAACCGTGCGGAACCAGTTTTCCAAATCGCGCCGGAGACTGCAATTCTGCGTCGGCAGCAGAGCGGGAGCATTGTCGAGATTGCGCGGGAAGCGGCCCTTGAGTTTTTTGGCCAGGCCCGGCATCGCGCAAAACGTGATATGCGATGAACCCAGCGCATGGTTGAAAACCCGGCCCGCAATTCCAGGCGATGCGGGTTCGTCGGACAGCACCACATCCATGCGGTGGGTGTTGAGTTGGGAAACGAGATCCGCGAGTTTGCCTTCGTGACAGGTGAGCCGCACGGGCGGCTGGTGCTCCAGCACGGGGCGCAGGATCTCATAACTCATCAGCTTCGGGAACGAATCCACAATGCCAACATTCAGCCGCAGCGAACGCACGCCCGGCGTCTGTTGGGTCGTGCGCAGGATCTCGCTGCCGATGGTGAAAATCTCACCTGCGTAGCCATATACAAGCTGGCCGAATTCGGTGAGCGCCAACGATCGCCCGCTCGGCCGGAACAGCGGCTCGCCCAGTGCCGCCTCCAGCAACTTGATCTGCGTGCTCATCGACGGTTGCGAGACTTTGAGCTTTTCGGAAGCCCGCCGCAGACTGCCTTCCCTCGCAACGGTCCAGAAGTAGCGCAGGTGATGGTAGTTGAGAAATTCGGTGTCGGATAACGTTTCCATTTTCTGGAATGGTTAGTGTGAATTTACGTATTATGCAAATTTATTTCCCGCGGTCATGGTTTGCCCGTCATCCAAAACCAAGCATGAAACTGACCCTGACCCACCGCAACCACGCTCCTTCCAAATCCATCGTCGAGATGATCGACAAGGAGTTGAAGTCCCTGCAGCCGGATATCCAGATCGACGAGGCCCGCGTCCACCTTGAGCGCAGCCTCACCGACAGCCCGCCTTTCAACGCGTCCTTCCATCTGGTCACGCCGGGGCCGGACGTGATTGTGAGGTCGAAGGACCACACGCTGCGCGCCGCGATTCTCAAGGCCTTCCAGCGGATCGCAGGCAAGATCGGCCACCGCCACAGCAAGCGCGTCCGGCGCCGTGTGAAAACACATGTCACCGCATTGCCGCGCCGCCTCGGCCAGACGCCTCTCCACTCTTGATGCATCGCGGTGGAAATCATCACCATGACAGCCCTCCGCCATGGATGACCGGCATGCCGTCCAACCGGAAGCATTGCAGTCATCCCCGGCGGCTATGGGTTCCAGGGTTGATGCGGCGCACAATGTCGTTGAAACCGGAATGGCCCGCCCCATGATCGGAACATGCCTTTCATCCACGAACTTCCGACACCATGCTTCACTCCACGACTCTAACGGCAGCTAACACCGTCCATTCGGCGTGGTTCCAGCGTTTCATCATCACCACCATCCTCTTCGCCGGCGTGTTGGCCGGCATTGAGACGGACGCCGGCATGATGGCCGCGCACGGCGCCTTGTTGCACAGTCTCGACCGGATTGTTCTCGGCATATTCATCATCGAGGCGATTCTCAAAATCACGGCACACGCCCCGCGTCCGTGGGATTACTTCAAGGACGGCTGGAACGTCTTCGACTTCACCATCGTCGTGCTCTGCCTGTTGCCGATGGATTCGCAGTTCGCGGTGGTGCTGCGGCTTGGCAGGACGCTGCGTCTGCTGCGTTTGGTTTCCGCCCTTCCAAAGCTGCAACTGCTCGTCGGCGCGCTGATCAAAAGTTTCAGTTCCATGGGTTATGTGGGACTGTTGCTCGGCATCATGTTCTACATCTATGCCATCACCGGCGTCCACCTCTTCGGCGGCCATGACAAGGAACACTTCGGCAGTCTTTCCAAAGCCTTTCTCACGCTCTTCCAAACCATCACGCTCGACGATTGGAAACACCTCTTTGCCAGCGCCTCGGGATCATCGCCCGCCATCGCGGCCGCCTACTTCGTCAGCTTCATCCTGCTGGGCACGATGATCATGCTCAACCTCTTCATTGGCATCATCATGAACAGCATGTCCGAGATGCATGACGAACTCGACGAACAGCTCAGGGCCAAACAGAAACTCGCCGGCAAAGCGGACATCATGGACGACCTCGACACGCTCGACCAGCAATTGTCCATGTTGAAAACCCAGCTCGCCGGCCTGCGCGGCAAACTCACCAAAGACAAAACCTGAGATCACGGACGGCCGATCACGTCCGCATGCACGAGTAGGCGCGGAGATATCCCGCGCATTGTGCCACTTCGGGGTGGCTGGTCGTCCAGTTGTGTTCGTATTCGATGGAGACGTTGCCGGCGAAGCCGTGTTTGCGGACTTCATCGAGGATGGCGATGTTGTCGATGATGCCGGTGCCGAAGGGGCGGTCGTGCGACCATTTCTGGATCGATTCGCGGTCCTTCATGTGGAAGGCGAGAACGCGCGGGGCGATTTTTTTGATTACTTCCAGAGGATCGAGTCCGGAGGTGGCCCAGTGGCCGATGTCGGCGCAGAAGCCGACATTTTCATGACGGTCCTTGACGGCGTTGAAAACGAAATCCGGGTTCCACATGTCATAGAGCGGCTTTTTCGGATGGTTGTGGAAGCAGACCTTGACGTTGTATTCCTTGGCGAGTTTTTCGAGCGTGTCGATGGCTTCAATGCTCTCGGTAGTCACACCGTAGAGGCCCATCTTTTTCGCGAGTTCGAAAAACTTGCGCGCTTCCGCCTCGTCCTTGGAAATGGGGGTGACGCCGAAGTTGTAGGCCACAAGATTGTTTTTCGCGAGATGATCGAGCACGGCCTGGATCTTGTCATCGGGAAGATCGGGGCCGAATTTCAGATCGCCGTGTTCGCCGCCGAGTTTCTGGCCGGGAAAGACTTCGACACCGCCCGCGCCCGCGGCGGCGGCTTTTTCGATGGCCTCAAACAGGGTGAAGCGGTTGAAGGACCAGCACTGGACGGAAATTCCGAAGCCGGCGGCGGTGAGCGCGGGTTGTGGAATGGGAGCCGCCTTGGAGCGAATGGCAAGCAGGGCGGAGGCGGCGGGAATCATGGTGAGAAGCGAGCGGCGTTTCATGATGTGTGGGTGAATGATTGGTAGGGAGGCGCGGGGATGCAATCCCTCATTTTGCAGGGGTGTTGCGGGATTGTGATGAAATGGCAGCGGCTGATCCCTGGTGTCTCCGGCCATTTCACCGGGCCGGTCTCCGCCTTTTGCCTTTGCGCGTTGCGGGGGATTGCCCTACCAAGAGCGCCCGCCGCCATCATGAGATTGTTCCGCATCCTGACATTCAAAGAACTCAAGGGGTATTTCCTCACCCCGTTCGGCTGGGTGGTGCTGGCTTTCGTGGCGGTCATGCAGGGCGTCTCGCTGAGCACGGCGATGAAGGGTTTTCGCGACACTCCGGTGAAGGACAGCCTGGTTTACGTCACATTCCACACGCCGCTGTTCTGGTTTTATTTCCTGTTCATCTTCCCGCTGATCACGATGCGGCTGTTTGCGGAGGAGGAGCGCACGGGCACGCTGGAAACCCTGCTCACCGCCCCGGTGCGCACCTGGCAGGTGGTGCTCTCGAAATATGCCGCGGCGATGATTTTCTACACCGCGCTGTGGGTGCCGGCCTTCATCCAGTTCCAGATGTTCGTCTGGTTCACCGATCTGCCGCCCGCATGGACGCCGGGCGCGATGCTGGGAACTTTAAGCATCCTCATGTTGATGGGCGCGGCATTCACCGCTGTGGGCTGCCTCGCCTCCGCGCTCACCTCCAGCCAGATCATCGCCGGCTTGATCACCATCGGCCTGCTGGTGATCCAGTATTTCCTAGGCTTCGTGACGGTCATCTGGGGCGAGTCGTTCGCAGGCGCTCCGTTCTTTCATTATATATCATCACAGCGCCACCTGCACTACTTCGCAAGCGGCCTGCTGGACACCCGGCCGGTGGTTTATTTCCTGAGCACCGCCGTGTTCGTGCTCTTCCTCACCTATCAGGTGGTGGACTACCGCCGTTGGAAACAGTGAGTCATTTCCCAGCGCCATGACCGAATCCGCTCACGCACCCAAACCCGCCCGCCCGCTCAATCGCTGGGGGCTTGGCACGATCTCCGTGCTGCAAACCGTGCTGGTCGCCTTGATCGTCATCGCACTCAACTATGTCTCGGTGCATCAACACCGGGCGCTCGACCTCAGCCGGACTCGCGATTACTCGCTGTCTCCCGCCACCATGAGGTATCTCGCCAGCGCGAGCGTGCGCGAGCGCGGGAAACCCATCCGCTGGATCATGTCGTACCGCCGCAGCGCGCATTTTCATGACCGCGTGCGCGCGCTGGCCGAGGAATACGCGCGCCACTCCGGCGGCCGCATCGAACTGGAGGTGGTCGATCCCTTGCGCAGCCCGGACCGCATGCAGGAAGTCGCATCCGCCTATGGCCTGACCATGATGCGGGATCTCGTCATCATCGACGCGCGCGTCGATGACAGCCCGCCCGTCACCGAGGATGCCAATCGCGTCAAAACACTCAACCCGCATGTCAGATTGGTGCTCGCCGAGGACATGGCGGTTTATACCACGGTGGACAACCAGCGCAGGATAAGCGGCTTCCAGGGCGAGGACGCGCTGACCTCATCATTGGTCGCGGCGATCGAAGGCAGGTCGAAAAAAATGGCGCTGCTCTCCGACAAGGGCCGCCTTGATGGCGGCGAGGGTTTTTCTCCGCGCAAGGCGCTGGAAAACACGCTGCGATTCCAGAACGTGGAGATTCCGGAAATCCATCTATCAGAAATCGCCGACATCCCGGAAGAAGTGGACGGCGTGCTGCTGGTGGCTCCGAAGTATGATCTAACCGATGACGAGCTTGCCGTGCTCGAACGTTATTGGAACCGCCCGCGCGCGGCCATGCTGGTCCTGTTGGAAGCCGGAAAAACTCCGCCGAAACTGCGCGCCTTCCTGCGCGGCAACGGCGTGACTCCGCGCGCCGACCGCGTCATCGCCCGCGGCAAAAACGGCCTCGCCACCAGTGCCAGGGGCGTTTTCACCGATGGCGTGGACTTCACCCGCGACCTCGCCGGACAGACCACTGAATTCGGCGGTGCAAGTTCATCACTTGAAGTGCGCGAGGACGCTCCCGAACTTCAAACGAAGCGCATCCAGCCGCTCGGCCTCATCGAAGTCTCGCCCGGCTTCTGGGGTGAAACGAAATTCGGCGATGGCAAGGAAACCTTCAACGAGGTGGAGGACAACGCCCCGCCGTTCTATCTGGCCGCGGGCGTGATCCGCGGCGCGGAGTCCGATGACCGTTTTGCCGCGGATTCCTCGCGCCTGCTCGTGGTTTCCAACACGGACTTCCTCGATCCACGCCATCACCTCGCGGAGAACCTCGATTTCCTCGCCTCGTCAGTGAACTGGCTGGTCGGCCGCGAACAACTCGCGGGCATCGGTCCGCGCTCGCTCGACAAGTACAAGCTCCCCCTGCTCGACGTGCAGGTGAGTTTCATCAACCGCGTGAACCTCTTCTTTCTTCCGGCCTTTCTTCTCATCATCGGAGCATTCGTTTGGACCTCACGCCGTGTTTGATCCGCCATGCGCTCTCCGGCACTCACATTGGTTCTCATACTGCTTGCAGCGCTCGCTTGCGCGCCGGCCGTGTGGTTGTGGCGGCAGGGAAATTTCGACCGTGTCCTCGGCGTGCCGCCCACTGCGTCCGGCGAGCGTTTGTATGACTCGTTCAAGCCCGGAGATGTGAAACACATCCTCGTCGCCAACGGCAGCGTGAACGCGAGTTTCTCGCTCAAGCCGAATGGCTGGCAGGCCACCGCCCCATGGGCGGACCGCATGGACCCGCGCGCCGCCCTGAGCATCATCAACTTCACGCTGGGCATGCGCGTCGAGGATGTGGCCGCCGCGGATGAAACCACGGACTCGCAAACCGGCCTCGGCGAATCCGCCGTCGTCATCCGCCTCGAAGACGCGCAGCGCAGGCCGCTCGCCAGATATGTGTTGGGCCGCATGACTCCGTGGAAGGCGGAGGTCGAGGGCTTCGACGAACCGGTGCCCACCGTCTTCGTCCGCACGCGCGACAGCCACCGCAGGCGGCATGTCTATATCTGCACCGGAGATATCAATCCGCTCTTCAAGGACGGCCTGCGTTTCCTGCGCGACCACCGGCCGTTTTACTTTAATCCCGCCGGTCTCGGGAAAATCCGCATCCGCTCGCAACAGGGCGATCTCACACTCGGCCGCGAGTCGGCCGACAGCCCGTGGCGCATTGTCAAACCGCTCGACCTGCCTACCGATCCGGTGGCGGTCAAAGCTCTGTTAGAAGGTTTGTTCGAACTCCAGGCCATCCGTGTTTCGGACCGCGCCGCCACCGCGCCCGCCGAGAACGGCGCGGTCAAAGCCATGCAGATCGCCCTCACTCCGCTCGGCGGGGAAAACGAGTCGGTCCTGGAAATCCATCCGCCCGAGACACCCGAAGCGCGCGAAGCCGGGGCGACCGTCAGCGAAAGGCCCGGCATTTGGTTTGAACTCCCCGTGAAACCCGAGCCCGGCCTCGTCTCGCTCGCCGATCTTCCGCTCTCGATGAACGAGCTGCGCGATCCCACGCTCACCCGGCTCAACATCGCTTCCTTGAAGGCCATTTCCATCCAGCCTTCCACCGGCAAGCCCATTCTCATCACCCGCGAGCCGCCGCAACCGTGGATGGCCGTCATCGACGGAGTCTCGCGCGAGGCCAACGAGGAAAACCTGTACGCGCTTCTCAAGACCGTCACCACCAGCCGCGCCACCGGTTTTGAAAGTGATGCCGCCACCGACTTCACGCCGTGGGGACTCGACCGTCCGGTGCTTGTCCTGCGCTTCCTCGGCATCGACAACCAGGTGCTCGAACTCCGCTTCGGCCTCGACATCCACGGCGACCTCTTCGTCAACCGCCTTGGCACACCCACTGTCATGCGAGTGGATCCGGCCCTGCTGTCCACCATCGCCGTGCGTCCCTACGAATGGCGGCTTTCGAGATTGTGGTCGCTCGACCGCTACCTGCTCTTCAGCATCGAACGCCGCATCCACGACAAGCCGCCGCTCTTGTTGAAATATCTATTCAACGATGATGCATGGCAGGCATCCATCGACGGCCGCAATGTCGATGGCGAACTCGATTCCCAGCGAGTGAATTACATGTTCTCCCTCCTCGAGGGACTCAAAGTCTCGCGCTGGCTTGCCGTCGGCGACGAACAAGCGGCCTCCGCGCTCGTGAACCCCGCGCTCGTTTTCAACGTCGTCGAGAAAACCACCGGCGACGAAGGAGATTCGGCCGTCGTCACCCAGCGCACGCTCGCCCTCGCCCCGATCCGCGACGGCGCGCACGCCGGTTTTTACGCAGGCCGCATCGACAGCGAACCCCACCCCTTCCTCATCGACGCGGAGACCTATGACAAACTCGCCACAGAGTTGTTGGACGAGTGAGGGGGCAACTTCGACATGCTCATTTTCCTTTCATCTGCCGTCGGTTTTTTCTATTCCTCCGAACAAGCATCCTCGTCATCCTTGGCAAGGGTGGAATAACTGCACTGTTCGGTTGGAAATAGCACTCTCCTCTCCCCACCCGCAGGCCACTCCCGTATTCCGCCGGTCCGCTCCCACTCACTCCCACCCTTTGGAATCGCTTTTCCACAGACCCCTGCGTGCGGAAATCTTTTCCAATGTTGAGGCGTCCAGCCGCAAGTTTTGCGACGATTGCCTTGTGGGGGGAGAGGGAGCAGAGCTGCTGTTTAATTACCAGCATTCGTGTGACATCGTTCAGTCCGGATTCGGGCCGGATTTCATCAGCGCAGTCTGTCCGCGGGAGCCACGTTGAGACATCAGAAACCGAACCAGTCAGTGGTGGCAACGGCGGGTAGCGTCCCTGGTTCGCTTCGCTCTGGACGTCTCCTGGCCGCCGTGCCACACTTTGGTCGTTGTAAAAAAGACGAAGTGGACGCTGGAAATCAGATAGGTTGGTGGCGAGTCCTGAAATCCATGCATGCACACTGAGGCTATTCGCATGACAATTGCGCTGCGGCACGCGGCCGCGGGCGCGCGTTATCGATAGAACAGGCGGAATGAATTCCGCGGTCCATTGCATCAGCGGACGCTGATGACGAGGCGGGCGGTGTCGCCGGGCTTGGCTCCGGGTTTTGCGGGAGCGGGGATGGCGGTGAAGCGCAGGCCGCTGTTGAGTGGCTGCGATGCCGGATTGTCGATCTTCAGAATGGAGACGCCTTCCAGCGCGCCCACGGTGAGCTTGCGCCCGCGGATGATGCCGCCGGCTTCGACTTGTGCGATGGATACGCCGGGGCCGTTGACCGCCTCCGTCCCGGCATCCATGCTGTCGCTCAAATCCAGTTTCTTCCGTTTGCCGTCCGTCCATTTCACATCCAGCGAGTCCTTTTCGCGCTCCTTGAGCTGGGCCTTGCTTGGCTCGCCATCCTTGTCGTGCCGATAGATGGTGGGGATGCGCAGGCTGACGACGGGCCGGATCGGGTTTTTTGTCAGCTTGCCCGGATCGATGAGGCGGTTGCTGAGGATGAAGCCCGAGCGGTCGCGCTCGATGGTGAGTTCGAAGGTGGCGTCGCCGGTGACTTTGCCGGTAATGACGGTTTTTTCCAGCTTGCTGGTGGGATCGTTCTTGGTTTCGAGCGACTCCGGCCGGATGGTGCGGATGGAGGGTTTTCCGTTAGGCATGTCTTCTTCGATGCCGACGATGATGGAAGTGCTGGAATGGGGAAGGATGCCCGCGCCGTTGCTGCCCTTGCCCTTTTCGGGTTCGAGTTGGAAGCTGATGTCGCATTTGGTGGAGACTCCGAGCAAACAATCCCTGCAGGAATGGCCGGCGAAATAGCCGAGCCAGATTTTATCTTCGAGACTGGGGAGTTCCGCTTTGGCGGAAGGGATGAAAGCGGCCGCGGCGAGGAGCAGGGAGAGCGAGTGTTTTGCGATCATGCTTGAAGGCATAACTCTCCGGATGGAGCGCGCCAATCGAAAACTTTCCATGCCGGAAATCAGCTGTCTGGCTCCGTGTTTTCCTCCACTTGCAGGACGATGAGCGTGGTGTCGTCCACGCCGGAGTTTTCAATTGCACGCTTGAGCAGGCGTTGAGCGGTTTCCATGGGTGCTTCGTTGGAGGCGAGGGCCCCGGCGATATGGCGTTCCCATACGCCGTCGATCAAGCCGTCCGAGCAGATGAGGAAACGGTCGCCGGGGTGATAGGGGACGGCGGCGAAGTGCGGGCAGACGCTGGCGTGGCCGCCGCCGATGACTTCGTAGAGGGCGGAGCGCCGCGGATGGGCGCGATACTGGATCTCTGGGATTTCGCCGCGTTTCCACTGGCCCCAGGCGGAGGTGTGATCGCGGCTGAGTTGTTGCAAGTTGCCAGTGCGGGAAAGGTAGATGCGGGAATCGCCGACATTGGCGAGGTAGAGGTTTTCCGGAGTGAACCAGGCGAGCGCGAGGGTGGCTGCCATGCCGCGGGTATTGTCACAAGCGGCGGCTTCATTGATGTGATCGTGCACGGATCGGATCGCGTCCGCGAGGTGGGCGAGGCAATCGGGAAAAAATCCGGACGCGGCGATTTTAAAGGTTTCCGGAATGATTTCCGACATGCGCTGCAAGAGCAGGGCGGACGCGAGATCGCCGGCATTGCCGCCGCCCATTCCGTCTGACACGGCGAAGACGAGGTCGTGCCGGGCCAGCGAATGGAAGCCGGCATGCGGGAGGTTTTCGGCACCGGCGGGGCTGGACGCGAAGGTGATGAGCGAATCGTCGTTGCGTGGTTTGCGCGAACCGCTGTGGGTCAGCGCGGCCCATTGGAGCGTCACGGAACTGGTCGCGGCGGGCGTCACGGATTGTTCTTCAGCGGAGGCATGACGAGGCCCGGCGGGGGCGGCAGGATTTCGGCCAGCTCGAAATCGATGATGCAGAAACAGCCGAGTTTCTCGGAATAGGTGATGTTGCGCGGCTCCGCGTCGAGATGGCGCACGCCGTATTCCCGTTCCAGCTTGGCGAAGAGCTGGTCGGCCTTTTCCTTGGAAATCTGGGTGGCCAGCTTGCCGCAGTTGGTGGAGACGAAATAGAGTTCCTCCGGATGTTCCTCCAGCAGGCGAGGCACGTAGGGGCAGCCGCGTTGTTCGAGGACCTTGAGAACCTCCACCTCGGTGGCGTAGCGTTTGTCCGCATCGGTGCCGCGCAGGCGTTTGTGGACATGGCCGTAAAAATCGATCCTCACTTGGGAGCGGATGCCGTCTTTGAGTGGATCGATGGCCATGGCGAAACAGTGCTGGCCGAGACAACCCCGCGTCGCCACCACTGTCACGCTTTTGTTGTGGTGGGAAGGCCTCGGAATCCTTCGTGCAAGGTCTGTTCGTGATGTCTTTCGAGCGTCGGAATCCCTTATTTTACAAGGGTTTGAAGAAATTTTCTTTTCACCGAGATTTTTTTTGACAGGGGGGTCGGCTTTGCTAAGGTCCGCCCGCTCTTCCCCACAGCACGTCAGGGGTGCCGCGTCGGGTCTCGTCTTCTCGGGACTGGTCGCGGTGTTTTTGTCGGGTCGAAGGTAGGGCGATTCATTAACATCGCTCGCGTAGCTCAGGGGTAGAGCGCATCCTTGGTAAGGATGAGGTCGGGGGTTCAATTCCCCCCGCGAGCTCCAGGGCGATCACGAAAAAATCTCAACAGTCTCCAAAAGAAGAACAACAACCACCATGGCTAAAGAAGCATTCCAGCGCAACAAACCGCACGTCAACATTGGCACCATCGGCCACGTTGACCACGGCAAAACCTCCCTCACCGCCGCCATCACCCTGACCCTTTCCGAAAAGGGCATGGCCCAGGCCAAAGGCTATGGCGAAATCGACGCCGCTCCCGAAGAGCGCGAGCGCGGCATCACCATCAACACCGCCCACGTCGAATACGAAACCACAAAGCGCCACTATGCTCACGTGGACTGCCCCGGCCACGCCGACTATGTGAAGAACATGATCACCGGCGCCGCCCAGATGGACGGAGCGATCTTGGTGGTTTCAGCCGCGGACGGCCCGATGCCACAGACCCGCGAGCACATCCTGCTTGCCCGCCAGGTCGGCGTGCCCGCCCTGGTTGTGTTCATGAACAAGGTGGATCTTGTCGATGACGAAGAACTCCTTGAGCTCGTCGAAATGGAAGTGCGAGACCTGCTCTCCTCCTATGAATTCCCCGGCGACGAGATTCCGATCGTCAAGGGTTCCGCCAAGGCCGCCCTTGATGGCGACGCCACCCAGAAGGAAAACATCATGAAGCTCATGGACGCGGTGGATTCCTACATCCCCGAGCCGGAGCGTCCGATCGACAAGACCTTCCTCATGCCCGTCGAGGACGTGTTTTCGATCGAAGGTCGCGGAACCGTCTGCACCGGCCGTGTTGAGCGCGGGATCATCAAGAAGATGGAGGAAGTCGAAATCGTCGGCATCCGCGACACCCAGAAGACCACCGTCACGGACATCGAAATGTTCCGCAAACTGCTCGACGAAGGTCGCGCGGGTGACAACTGCGGCCTTCTGCTCCGCGGCCTCAAGAAGACCGACATCGAGCGTGGCCAGGTCATCGCCAAGCCCGGCACCGTGAAGCCTCACAAGAAGTTCAGGGCCGAGATCTACGTTCTCTCGAAAGAAGAAGGTGGTCGCCACACCCCGTTCTTCTCGAACTACCGCCCGCAGTTCTATTTCCGCACCACTGATGTGACCGGCAGCATCAAGCTTCCCGATGGCGTTGAAATGGTGATGCCCGGCGACAACGTGAATCTTGAAATCGAGCTCATCACTCCGATTGCCATGGAGCCCACGATGCGTTTCGCCATCCGCGAGGGTGGCCGCACTGTCGGAGCCGGCCGTGTCGGTGAGATTCTCGATTGATCCCATCACAACGGCAGCGGTCCCGGTCGTCCGACGATCCGGTGCCGCCAGCCAGGCTTCTCGGGGCACTCCGCCAAAACGGGGTGCCCTTGAGTCGCCTCAAAACGGAAGTAGCTCAATTGGTAGAGTAGCGGTCTCCAAAACCGTTGGTTGTGGGTTCGAGTCCCACCTTCCGTGCCACCCAACACATCCGTCCCACAAGTCAGCACACACAACATGTTCTCTAAAATCTCCGGTTTTCTGGGTGAGGTCAAAGGCGAGCTCCGCAAAGCGAGCTGGCCTTGGGAATCCGACCCGAAGATCAAGGGTTTGAAAAAATACAAGGAACTGGTGGACTCCACCATCGTGGTGCTTATCGCGATGATCCTGCTCGCCGGCTTCGTCCAGTTCTGGGACTTCCTCCACGTGCTCATCGTGGGTTTCTTCACCAACATCGGGCGCTGATCCGCCTGTTTCCTTTTCCCGTTCCGTCATGTCCGACACCAAAACCTTCCGCGACCAGTGGTATGTAGTGCAAGTCCTCTCCGGCCAGGAGGGGAAGGTGCGCGACCGCATTCTGCGCAATGCCGAGTCCGAAGGCATGACCGAATACATCCGCGAGGTGCTCGTGCCCACCGAGATGGTTTCCGAGATCCGCCGCGGCAAGAAAACCGAGACCAAGAAGAAATTCTTCCCCGGTTACATCATTGTGAACATGAACCTCAGCGATGAGGACGGCCAGCTCGTCGAGAAGACCTGGTTTTTCATCAAGGAGATGGAGGGTGTGATCGGTTTCGCCGGCACCAAGGACCGCCCCGCGCCGATGCGCCAGCGCGAGGTGGACGCCATGCTCTCCCAGATCAAGGAGCGCGAGGAAAGCGTGCGCCCGGCAATCAGTTTCGAGGTGGGCGACACCGTCAAAGTCGCCGACGGACCGTTCCAAAGCCAGAACGGCATCGTCGAGGAAATCGATCCCGAGCGCGGCAAACTCCGCGTCTCTGTCACCATTTTCGGCCGCAGCACGCCTGTCGAACTCGAATACTGGCAGGTCGAGCGCGCCTGATTCCAATAAACTATTACAGATTTTACCCACATAACATCATGGCCAAGGAAGTCGTCAAAATCATCAAGCTCCAGATTCCCGCGGGAGCTGCCAATCCGTCCCCGCCCGTCGGCCCCGCGCTCGGTCAGGCCGGCGTCAACATCATGGGATTCTGCAAGGAATTCAACGCCTCCACGCAGAGCCAGTCCGGCGACGTGCTGCCCGTCGTGATCTCGGTTTACAAGGACAAGTCCTTCAGTTTCATCACCAAGAAGCCCCCCGCCGGCAACCTGCTCAAGAAGGCCGCGGGCCTCGCTTCCGGTTCCAAGGAAGCCAACAAGGTCAAAGTCGGCAAGATCACCAAGGCGCAGCTCATGGACGTCGTGAAAATCAAGATGCCGGACCTCAACACCAAGAATCCCGAAGCCGCCGCCCGCATCCTCGCCGGAACGGCCCGTCAAATGGGTCTTGAAATCGAAGGCATGTAATCCATCTCCGCCCCGATTCGTCGGGGCAGCCGCAGGAGGGCTCCGACAAGCGGCGTCCGATCGAACTGCAAACCAAACACCACAATGGCCAAACACCGCAGCAAACGCTACCAGAAGGCGGCCGCTCTCGTCCAAACCGGCAAGAGCTACTCGCTTACAGATGCAATCACCACCGTGAAGCAATTCCCGGTGCCGAAGTTCACCCCCACCGTCACGCTCTCGTTCCACCTCGGCGTGGACCCGCGCAAGAGCGACCAGATGGTCCGGGGTTCCGTCTCGCTTCCGCATGGCACCGGCCGCAATGTCCGGGTCGCCGTCTTCGCCCAAGGCGCGGCCGCGGAAGCCGCCAAAGCCGCTGGCGCGGAACATGTCGGATATGAGGACCTCATCAAGAAGGTGCAGGAAGGATTCGTTGATTTCGATTCCGCCATCGCCACTCCGGATGCGATGACCGAAGTCCGGAAAATCGCCCGGGTTCTCGGACCCCGCGGCCTGATGCCGAATCCGAAAACCGGCACCGTCACCGATGACACCGCCAAGGCGGTGAAGGAAGTGAAAGCCGGCCGCGTGGATTACAAACTCGACAAGAACGGCAACATTTCCGGCTCCATCGGCAAGTCCACTTTCGAACCCGTGCAGCTTGAAGAGAACGCCCGCGCCTTCGTGGACAGCGTGGTGCGCGCCAAGCCCGCATCGGCCAAGGGCAACTACATCCAGGCCGTGACGATCGCCGCATCGATGCTGCCAGGCATCCCGCTGGAGGCCGCCACCTACACCAAATCCGCATCCTAACCCGCACGCCAACGACCATGAATCCTGATAAACAAATCATCATCGACGGCTTGATGGAACGCGTCAACGCTTCGCCTTATCTCATCG
>Ga0315904_10000623_pt1 | contig 56337 bp, 48 predicted proteins | sample LakEriMetagenome_6_FD_203529 | JGI IMG/M metagenome (GOLD analysis project Ga0315904, IMG submission 203529) | Freshwater fungal communities from buoy surface, Lake Erie, Ohio, United States - Buoy 12 MA120 | ecosystem: Environmental > Aquatic > Freshwater > Lake | place: USA: Lake Erie, Ohio...
TCCGTGAACTGGAAGTCCAATTGCTTGAGGCGAAACAGAAACAGTGATAGATATGCGCAAGATCGTTCTCGATGTCGGGAATTGCGGACCCGATCACGCCGCCCTGTCCGCCATGCTCCTGCAAGGTTTTAACGCCGAAATCCTAAAAGCAGATCAGTGGAGCGATACGCTGCAAGTTCTCCAGTCTCAGCATGTCGATCTGGTCCTGGTCAATCGAAAACTGGACATCGATTATTCCGACGGTTTGGAGATTATCCGCCGCATGAAATCCGATCCGCGTTTGCAGTCGATTCCCGTGATGTTGATCACCAATTATGCTGAACATCAACAGGCGGCGGTAGCGCTCGGAGCGGAGTACGGGTTTGGCAAACTCGAGCTTCGAGCCCCGGAGACCAAGTACCGTTTGGCGAAGTGTCTATGCCCCGAGTCGCATGAGGTGGAGCATGAAACCTAAGAAAAATCCCGTCGATGATGTTCTCGAGGCACGCCAGATACTGAAGGGAGCGGGGTTGCGAAGCACACCAGCGCGGATCTCGGTCATCAACGCTCTCAAGCGATCGTCCAAGCCGCAAACACATGCCGAACTCGCGGATCAATTGGTCCCGCTTGGATTCGACAAAGCGACGGTCTTTCGGAATTTGACCGACCTGGCGGAAGCCGATCTCGTCATTCGGACCGAACTAGGAGACCACGTCTGGCGATTCCTGTTGGCCGATCCTGAGCATGATCGGAGCAGCCATCCTCACTTTGTCTGTATGGACTGTGGGATGGTTTCATGCATCGAAGACATGCCTCTCCCGAATGCCACAGTACGCCGCGCGCACAATATCGCCCGCATCAGCGAAGTCCTAGTGAAGGGGCATTGCGGAACATGTTCGACGTCGAGCGCCGTCTGATTCCCCGCGCTCCTTTATTCCGATTTGCCAACGACCTGCTCGATCTTGATGGCTTTGCGTCCTTTGTAGGAGCCCGCCGAAGCCATAAACTTGACGCGATTCGCGATTTCTACTTCGAGGGGATGATGGATATCTTTTTCCGTGGAGATGATATCCCCAACCTCCAACCCGAACAGTTCCGCCGTGGTAATCGATGAGCGCGCCAGCGTTACCACCATGTCTGCGATCGAGCCATCGAGGCGGGAACTGATTTGCTTCACCGATTGCTCATTGGTCCGCGCGGTGGCGTAGCCGATCCAGCTGTTGCTGGACAATTTGCTCCCGACTCGCTCGATCGTATTGAATGGAATGCACAAGTTGATGGTTCCGCGGATCGCACCCATCACCAACTCGAAGCTGACCATGACCACCACCTCGTTGGGCGGGACGATCTGGACCAACTGCGGATTGCTCTCGACACGCTCCACCTGCAAGTCCATCTCGAGAACATTGCGCCATGCATCCTGCAATTCCTTGAGAAAGACGGTGGTGATCCTCGCTGCGAGCCGAAGTTCGATTTCTGACAAAGGACGCTTGGGGATCGCTTCGCTGCTGACCGATCCACCCAGCATTCGGTCGATGATCGGGTAGAGGAGCGAAGGACTGATGTCGAGTACCCAATTTCCTTCCAACGGCAAGGGCTTGAGCAAATTGAAGCACGTGGGTATTTCGAGCGAGTAAACGAATTCGCTGTAGGTCAGCTGGTCCACGCTGATCAAGCGAACTTCGATGATGCTTCGAAGCATCGCGGATAACGAAGCGCCGAAGTTGCGTGCAAAACCATCGTGCAAAGACTGGAGCGATCGCATCTGCTCCTTGCCAACCCGCTCGGGCCTCTTGAAATCGTAGTTCAAGACCCGAATTTTCGGTGCACCCTTTTTGCCCTCTATTTTCACCGACGACGCGGGAGTGGGAGCCGACGACGAAGAAGCGGTCTCGTCGAGCGACTTCAACAGATTCTCTACGTCATTGCGGCTGAGTGTGTTTTCTGACATGGCGAACTCCTTTTCGCGGACTACGACTCCCTCACATGCCCTTCACCCGTCACGATGTACTTGTAGGTCGTCAACTCCTGCAGACCACAGGGACCACGGGCATGAAGCTTGTCGGTGCTGATTCCGATCTCCGCACCCAGCCCCAACTCCCCTCCATCATGAAATCGTGTCGAACAATTGATCATCACCGCCGCCGAATCGACCTGCCGAGAAAACTGCTCAGCGCGCGAGATATCGCGTGTAACGATCGCGTCGGTGTGGTGCGAACCATAGCGTTGGATATGGTCGATGGCTTCGTCCAAAGAGTCCACAATGCGGATGCTGAGAATCGGCCCAAGATATTCCGTCGACCAATCCGCATCCGTGGCGGGAACCACCCCATCGATCCATTCGAGTACCTGAGGGTCACCGCGAAGCTCAATCCCTCGCGATTGCAACGCCTCGGCGGCCTTCGGCAAGAATGCTTTGGATACCGACCGGTGAACCAACAACGATTCCGCAGCATTGCAGACCCCCATCCGCTGCGTCTTGGCGTTGACCACGATGCGAAGAGCAACCGCCAAATCGGCGTACTCGTCCACGTAGACGTGGCAGTTTCCGTGGTAATGCTTCAGGACCGGCATCTTCGCCTCCGCTACCACGCGACGAATCAAACTCTCTCCCCCTCGGGGGATCACCAAATCGATGCACTCGTCCAACTGCAACAACTCACCAACCACATTCCGATCCGGTGTCTCGACAAATTGAATCGCATGCTCAGGCAAACCCGATTCCCGCGCGGCTTCCTCGAGTACCGATACCAACGCCGACGAACTCCGCAACGACTCCTTGCCCCCGCGAAGCAATATCGCATTGCCACTCTTGATCGCAATCGCCGCAGCATCCACCGTCACGTTGGGACGGGACTCGTAAATGAAAAAAAGAACCCCCAATGGAACGCGAACCTTCCGGATTTGAAGACCGTTGGGCCGGACCCCGCCCCCAAGAATCTCACCAACCGGGTCGGGCAATGATGCGATCGAACGCAAGCCAGCAGCAATTCCCCCAATGCGGTCCGGGTTGAGCATCAGGCGATCGATCGCTGCAGAGGTCAATCCGAGTTCGGCCCCCTGAGCAACATCCCGCGCGTTGGCCTCGAGTATCCCATCGATGCGACGAAGCAGATGATCGGCCGATCGGAGCAGCCATGCGTTCTTCACGGACGTCGGAACGTCTCGCAATTGTCGCGCAGCACATCTGGCCCGCTCGCCGAGTCGGCGACAGTACGGCCCGAGCCCGTCCGCCAAGGGAGGATCCTGATTGTTGCTTGCGATCGCCATAAACCCTGGAATGCTAGGGGTAGGACCAAGAAAATTCCTCCCGGAGTATCGAGGAACCACCACGTGCGGTCAATGGAGAAATCCGGGGCTTCCACGCCGCGACGATGCTGCGGATTCCCGCTACAATGACCGGTCTGTCCGGAGTTTGTTTTTCCCTTCCATCGACGCTGTGAGGACCTCTGACATGGCACTCTCCGTTCGCGAGCCGATCCTGGTTCCCTTTGATTTCTCAGCCCACTCCCGCACAGCGGTAGACAAAGCCTTGGAAATCGCCGATTCCCCAACTCAAATTCATGTTCTCCACGTTTTGCCCACCTTCGTTCCCCTCGCCCCCGAAGGATTCCCCGTCGAGGCGATCGACGATCGAGTTCGATTGGAGTACACGCAAAAGTCCATGGAGGAGGAATTCGCGGACTCCAAGTATGCTGGCATTTCTCGCGAGGTACTTATTGGCGATCCGGGAACGGTCTGCGTTGAGCGAGCGGAGGCGATCGGCGCCGGGTTGTTGATCGTTCCATCCCATGGCCGCAGCGGGCTGACCCGCCTGTTGCTCGGAAGCGTGGCAGAGCGCATTATCCGCTTGGCCAAATGCCCCGTGCTAGTCCTTCGGATTCACTAGCCGCCGCGCTCAACGGATCGCGATCGAGTTCTGCAGCGGTTTGAGGATGTGTTCGACGACGTAATTGTCCATCAACTCGCGTGACAGCGTTTCCAACCTGCGAAGTTCGTCGACAAACAGTTCGTCGGGTCGGAGAGAATCAAAGCGCCGGACTGTCATGTAGACACTCAACAGTTCGTCGGAGAACTCTGGACCGCGATGGGGAAAGGATCCGGTTCTGGGTTCGAAGTTGATTCGAGCATGGGTGCGGAAGACATCGTCGAGCGAGATTTGCACCATCGGCTCGTAGGCCATGAGCTGCGAGCCAGGGCGTTGGGTGATCGCTTCGAGTCCGACGGGCAGACCGATTGCATCGGCCAACAGTTGGTTGTGGTTGCCTCGGTAGGCGTAATCGAAACCGTACATTAAGCTGACCGCTTCGCAGTCGAGTCGACTGACCGAAAGCATGTACGGAGCCATCTCGAGAACTTCGCGATGCTGCTCCATGGCTTCTTCGAGCGAGTTGGGATTCACGACGCCGCTGCTGATCCGACGGGATTCGACGGCTACCCATCGATACGCGCCATGTTCTTTTTCCTCTTCGAGAATGAATTCGCCCCGCTCGCGCTGGTAGAAATGTTGCAGCTTCGGAAATCGACGCTGCATCTGCTCGAAGAAATGAAGGACCGAATCCCGCCCGGTAGGCAAGTCCATTTCGGTCTGCAACGTGACGTTGACGTAGAAGTCATCGCTCAGAGAGCCGTAGGGATTCATGCTTGCTATTTATCCTCGAATCGAAGAGCAACGAAGGTGTGAAAGCTTGGATCGAGGATGCCGTGCGCAACCCATCGAACATTTTGATTATAGGGTCCGACGAGGCCGAATTCAAAGGCTTGACAAGTCTAGGACCGTGGAATCGTTCGCGAGCAGGATCTGCGACGGGGTTCGCGACCCAAGACGGGCGGTCGCGGCCGCCAGTCCGATCGGATCCGGGCGGTCGTCCAAGGGGTTGATATGAATCAGAACCAATCGCTGGATTTTGTGCCGATAGGCATTCTCCAAAACGGCGCTGGTCCAACTATGTCCCGTTTTTTCCGCCAGTTCCTGATGCTCGTCGCCGAAATTGCACTCGTGAATCAACCAATCGACACCTTGGATCCGCGACCAATACTCGGAATCGGAACGAGAAGTTGTGTCGGTCACGTAAGCTAGGCTAAGGCCCGGGAATTGCAATCGATACCCAACGCTCCCCCCCGGATGCTGCAATGGGAACCAGGTTACGCTAGCTTGCCCGATTTGCCAATCTTCTCCAAAGGTATCGATCGGATGCCAAACGATTGGGGGAAGCACCGGAAAGATCGCTTCGTGAAACAGATGCTGCTCAATGGCCTCGAGCTTTTCGGCTTCGCCGTACAGGTGGATTCGTTCCAAGGGTGTGATGGCGACCAAATCCAAAAAGTACGTCAACCCGACAATATGATCCAAGTGGGCATGCGACAGCAGGATGGAGAGTTCGGGCGCATGGATCAGTTGGTCCAAGCGAAAAACCCCAGTCCCCGCGTCCAAAAGAATATTGGCCTCGCGCAAGAAAAACGATGCCGTGTGGCGTTTGGCGCTCGGGTGGTAGCCGGCAGTACCGAGGCAGTGGAGTTTCATGATGGTTGGGCTCTCTGCGATAACGCATCCTTCGGATGCATGAGGACAACAGCATCTATGATAAGTGATTATTCTCTTGGTGGATTGTCGATCTCGCGGTGAAGTTCTTCCCAATTCGAGTTATTCCATCGCAGAATCGTCAGCTTTCCAGCGGAATCGATCTCAACCCTTAGGGCGTGATCGCGTGCGGTGATCAATAGCGAACCGTTTGGTGGGGTGAATGCTTGAAGCACCCGCGGAGTAACGGCCCGAGCGGAACCGCTGACCACGACCCATCTGGCATCGGCCCATGCGATCACCTTTTCGGCTTGCGCTGCCAACGAGCCGTGATGGGGAGCCATCATGACATCGCAGCGAATCGGTGGCTGAGAAACCAGCGCGTGAGTTCCCGGCGGTTCCAGATCGCCTGGCAGAAAAATCGCCCTTCCTGCGAATCGAACCACGAGGCACAAACTCTTGGCATTGTCGGACAACTTCGGTGCATCGAGTTGTTCAATCGATGGATGAATCGCTTCGACGACCCAACCCCCTCGTCCTGGGTACCGGTCTCCTTGCCGCCATTTGGTGGTGCGTGTCGATTGCCGCTCGAGCTGCAGGAGCAGATCCACGATCGCTGGGTTCTCCGTCTTCAACACCGAGTCGGTGGTGACAAACTCGCGCGGATGAAATCGCTTGGCGATACCCGGCATGGCGTTGTAGTGGTCGGAATCCGCGTGCGAGAGCAGCATCCGATCGATGCGCGAATAGCCCAGATGCCACAGGGCGCTGGCGATCGGCTGATAGCTTCGTTCGTGATCTCCGAGGCGCCCCGCGTCGTAGAGCCAAAACTCGCCGTTCGGGGTTTCGATCGCGGCGCAGGTGCCGTGACCGACATCGATCCAGGTGACCGCCAGTTTCCCCGGACCATCTTGCGTCGCCGCGCTACGCCACCCTAGGCTGATCGGTTCGCAAGCCAACCCGATGGCGAACCATACGGCGAGGGATCGCCACAGGAGTCGTCGCGCGCTGGTGCGACGGGTTCCTCGCCACAGGACAATCCCGAGCGCGAGCGCGTAAAAACCGACCATCCACCACGCAGGAGGTGCCGCGCGCCAGAAGTGACTCAGCGGCAGCGACTCCGCGATGGCAACGCATTGCGTCAGGATCCAAAGAGCAGCTCCGCAGAGGATCCCCAGCAGAGCGGCGATCGGAGGCAACCAGCCGAATAGGATCAGTGCCAGGCCTGAGAGCAACGCGACGAGCATCGGAAGCCACAGCACCAGGTTGAGCACGATCGCGACCGGGCTGAGCACATGAAAGTTGCTCCAAACCAACGGCGCCGAAAGAAAGCAGACCCAAAAACTGCTGCGGAGGGATTCCCAAGCGAAACGCTTCGCGCCGGCCCACGCGACTTGGCTGCCTGTCTGCCGGCTCTCCAGCAATCGTCGCAACGGTGCCTGTCGGTGCTGCAAAATCGGAAAGGTCAAAATCAAGACCGCAACGGTCATGAAAGAGAGCTGGGTTCCGATCTCGAACGCGATACTCGTGCGTTGGATGAGGAGCACCAAGGCTGCGCCCGCGAGAATATTCAAGCTCGTCAACTGCCATCGCAGCAGTCGTGCGAGGCATGCCGCCGTCAACATCAATGCAGCCCGAGCCACCGGGGGATTGGCTCCGCAAAGCATCGCGTACAAACCGCACACGAGCACGATACCGATCAGCGTCGGAGCGCGCGGCAATCGCAACATCAATCCCCCCACCATCAAGGCCACTGCAACCATATCGATGTGCATCCCCGAGATGGAAAGCATGTGAATCGTCCCGGTTGCCAGGAGTTCCTCCTGCAGATCCCAATGAGCCTGCTCGCGCTGTCCGAGCACCAGCGCTGCGGTGAGCGGGGCCTGGCCAAACGGAACGTAATGCTCGATCGTCGCCAAAGACCAGTCGGTCATCCGTGCAAGGAGCCGATCCAGACGAACACTCGATTCGCTGGGGATTCGAAGCAACTGCTCGGAGGATTCGACCCGAAGTTGGGCAGTCCATCCGAGTTCGGCATACCGAGCCCGCAGATCGAATTGCCCCGGATTGGAGGGCTCGGGAGGCAATCGCCAGTGACCGTAGAGTTCAACCCGATCGCCCGGATAGTAGCCTCGCACCTTTTCGTCGATCACCAGCGATGCTACAGCGACGCTCGGGCTCCATCCATCGGCCCGACGCGCTTGCTGAATGCGAACCCGCGTGAGGGTTTGCCAGTGAAGGTCATCCTGGGAGGCCGTGTCATCGTCCGAAATTCCTTCGCGGTTGCCAACGTCGGAACGGAGTGAACGCGGCGTCGTAGATCGCCGGTAACGCAGCGGCTCATCGATGACAGCTCGCACAGCGATCGGCTGCCATGCGTTGGACCGCATTCCATCGGGATACAGGCTTAACGCTTCGGCTTGCCATGCTTCGGACTGCCGATGGTGCTCGTCGCGCTGATGTTGGTGCACGAGGCCATATGCACCCGCGATGACAACCATGTAGATGAACGTCATCCATGGCGCTCGATCGGCCGGCATGCGAGGGCCCGAGCCCCGGATCGCGTTCGCTATCCACAGCCCAACCGCCAGCGAACTCGCACCGGCAATCCAGACGCGTATACCGAACGACTCGACAACGTAGATGGTGATGAGCACCAAGGCTAGCAAGAGAACGAGCGGATAGTAAACCAGACCCCGAAGCCAGCGACGCGCGAGGCGCTCACCGATGGGGCGTGTGGCAGGTGCTGTTGCACCACGCTGCTGATCCGTGGGATGGTTGTCCGTGTCCTGGTTAGCCGTGTCCTTCATCGCGGTTTGCTGGATAGTTTGGATGCGCGATGCGGTCGGTTTCGTAACCCGACCAGATCGTGCGTCCGCCATCAACGGGAAGGGATACGCCGGTGATGAATTCGTGACGTGCCAGGAAGTAGGCCGCCTGCGCAACATGCTCGGGCTGTCCATGCCGTTGGAGGAGGCAAGCTCGACGGATGCGTTCTGCATCCTCAACCTTTATGGAAGGGTCGAGCATGACTGGTCCAGGCAGGATGCCATTGACGCGGACCGAGGGATTGCGGGTCGCCAATTCCACCGCCATGGATCGCACGATGGTTTCGATGGCACCTTTCCCCGTGAAGTAGGCGCTGAAGTCCCGATACGGCCGAGCGATCGCCCAATCTCCGACGAGTACAATCGCACCACCCGCAGCTTGAGTCACCATCTGCAGCCCCGCGCTTTTCGCGACCGCATAGGAACCCAGCGTGTTGATCTCGAAATTGCGCCGCACGTCGTCGCTGGTGGTTTGCTCGAGTTCCTTCCATTCCCAGATCGCCGCGCAGTGCACCGCCGCATCGAGGCGCCCAAAGCTCGCGACGATCGCACGAACCTCCCGTTCCATAGCATCCATGTCGCTGACATCGCCTTGCGTGACCATGCATGGAATCCCTTCCTCTCGCCATGCATGCGCCACACGTTCCGCTTGCTCCGTGGATCGGTGCGCATGCAAGGCAATGCGATAATGTTCCCTCGCGAAATGCTCAGCGACGGCGCGTCCGACACGGGGAGCGCCGCTCCCGGTTACCCAAACGACCGGAGAGGACAATGAATCTGGCTTGGAATCGGACTTGGTGGAGTTGTGGATTGGCATGCAACGATTATCCACCAATCCCGTTACCAAAGCACGGGGGGATCGATTTTCATCTTTGGGTTTTCGCGTATGCGCGACGAATCGAAGTGTGCTACAACTAACGAAATGAAACGAGAATCCCTCTATCCGATCCCTGAAACGATCCGCGAAAAACTCGCAGAACTGCGCAGCCTGATCAGTCGTTTGATAGCATGCCAAGGTTGGGTGGCGCTGGGGATTTGGGTCATGGCGGCCTTCTGGTGCTTCGGATTGATCGACTACCTGCCGACTCGATTCGGTGCCGACGAGTCGCCCAGGTTGGTCCGGATCATCATGCTCGGGATTCTCGCGGTCGGGGCAGCGGCTCTCCTCTACCACTTTTTCTGGAATCGTTGGTTGGTTCATTGGAGCGATGATGCGCTGGCCCTGGCGATCGAGAAGCAACATCCGGAATTCAAGAGCTCGTTGGTGACGACGGTTCAAGCGGGATCGGCCAAGACCAGTGACACCGCCGATCGCTTTGAGCATCCCCTCCGTCCCGGTGTCCTGGCGATCGCTCGCGACGCTGCAATCTCGCGAATTTCCCAGATCGACATCCGCTCCATGGTCCGGTTCCAATCCTTGCAGCGGGAACTGATCGCCTTTGCAGCGATTGCCGGAATCAGCTGTGTCGTTGCGCTCCTGGCACCGAAGTGGACATGGCAGTGGGGCCAGCGGTTGTTCGGCTTGTCGGATGCACCTTGGCCGAGAACAACGCAATTGGGATTGGTCGGCGTCGAGATGGATATTCCCCCCTTCAGCAACCAAACTGTGCGCGAACGCTACATGGTTCCCTTCCACGACGGAACCGTGCGCGTACCAAAAGGAAGTTCGTGCCAACTGAAGATCTGGGCGGAAAATCTTCTGGCCCCGCCCTACGATACCTGCGCGATGAATTACCGAGATGCGGATGGCAATCGAGGCCGCGCAAACCTGCGCCGCAGCGCGAAGGAGGGCGCACGACAGAACTTTGTTCTCGACGGGCCCCCGCTGGAATCGATCAACGACTCCCTGGCGATGAGCCTGACTGGCGGAGATGCTCGCATCGGGAATCTGACGCTGCGCGCTATCGACGCGCCACTGGTCGCCGCCGCGAACATCGAAGTCGAGTACCCAGCCTATCTGCAGCGATCCACGAAAACGGTGTGGGGCAAGGAGACCCTCCCTTATCGCAACGGCATCCGACTCCCTCAAGGGACCCAAGTCGGACTGCGCATCGAATCCAACAACCGAATCCGCCGCAGCGAATGGATGATTGTCCGCTCCGGCCCGGATGGCGTTGTCACCCAGCCAGTCGAAACAAGGGAATTTGACGAGCCAACCCAGGAATTCCGCTTGCCCCTCGGGCAGTTGGATGCAAACCTTCTTCTGGAACTCCGATTGTGGGACGATCACGGGCTGGTCTCGACCCGCGTGCAGCAATTCGTACTGGCTGCGATTGCGGACAACCCACCCAACGTCGATTTCGTCCTCGACGGGATCGGTACCGCGATCACCGAACAGGCGCTGCTCCAGGTGCGGAGCAAAGTGAGCGACGACTACGATCTCAAGGAAGCCTGGATCGAATCCATCGTCGATGAACAACCGAAACAACGAACCATGCTTGCCATCACCCCTCGGGGAGAAGCCAATATCGATATCGATTTCAAGGCGATGCGCGACGGTGGCCAGGAAACGCCAAAAGCCGGCTCCGTCCTGTCATTGATGGTCTCCGCATCCGACTTTCTGCAACAAGGAGATGCGCCGCATATCGGCAGATCCACTCCTATTCAGCTGAACGTCGTCACCCCCGATCAACTGCTCATTCTCCTCGAACGACGGGAATTGGCCATGCGGGCACGACTCGAACAAATCTTGGTCGAGCTGGGTCAGTTGCGAGATTTGTTGGCTGCGATGAATCGTTCCTCGGACCCAAACGCCAACCCCGAGGCGGAGCGCCGAGAACCGGATGCCGAGGATCCCCAAGCTCGCCGTATGCGACTGCTGGTTCTCCGCGCCCAACAAGCCTCCGCGCAGACCGACAAGTCCGGTGCCGAACTCCAAGGAGTCCAGTCGGAGATCGGACAAATTCTCGCGGAATTGATCCACAACCGGATCGACAGCAGAGACCGCCGCGATCGACTCGAACAGAAAATTCAAAGGCCTCTCGGGGCGCTGTTGGAATCCCCGTGGAAGCCCTTCGCGCAAGGAATCGCGAATCTCGAAAAAGTGGCCGGAGAAAAAGTGGCCGTAGAAAAAGTGGCCGGAATGGACAATGAGTCCGACCGTGTGCAAAAGGTCGATCGCCTGATCGCCCAAAATGTCGAGATCATCGCTGCCCTGACCTCAATCCTGAATGATATGATCGATATCCAGGACTTCAACGAAGTCATCGATATGGTTCGTGAAATGCTCGAGGATCAGAACCAAGTGCTGGAACAAACGAAGGCGGAACAGAAAAAACGATTGCTAGAGGCGTTGAAATGAGAGCTAGCCTTCCCTGCATCCTCTGCATATTCGCTCTGGCTCTCCTCGCTCCGACCACCTGGAGTCAAGACACTCCCACGCCCGACGCGGTGAGGGAACTCGAGCAGCAACAACGTCAACTCGCAGTTCAATACGCGAAACTCGAAGAACTGTTCTTGCGGATGAGCGAGTTGGAAGCCGCCTCCAATCCGACTCGGTCCGGCTTGTTGATGCAAGCGGCGCAATTGAGCAAGCAACTTGCTACGCAGCAACGTCTGTTGCAAGCAAGCGATCTGCTGGCCAAAGGACAGTTCTCCCGCGCAATTACCGAACAGGAAGCCAGTCGCGAAAACCTGAAGAAGCTGTTGGAGTTATTGCAAAGCGAGAACCGCTCGTCGCGCTTGAAGGATGAGCGAAAGCGGTTGGAAGACATCCTCAAGGACATTCGACGCATCGAGAACATCCAGCGATCGACGCGCGGACGCACCGAAGCAGGCCAGGACTCCCAATCCGCCGCCGAAGACCAGAAAGACATCGATCGCCAACTCGAAAAGACCGAAGCGGAACTAAAACCAGAGAAACCAGAGAAACCAGAGAGGTCGGATCAGTCGGATCAGTCGGATCAGTCGGATCAGTCGGATCAGTCGGATCAGTCGGATCAGTCCGAGAAGTCCCAGCAGTCCGAGCAGTCCGAGAAGTCCGAGAAGTCCGAGAAGTCCGAGCAGTCCGAGCAGTCCCAGCAGTCCGAGAAGTCCGAGCAGTCCGAGCAGTCGGACGGCAAACCCGAGTCGCGCGAGCAGCAGGCTCGAAAGCGGGTCGAGCGGGCCCGCAAACGGATGCAGCAAGCTGAGAAAAAATTGCGGGAGGAACGCCGCAAAGAAGCCGTCGAGGAGCAGCAGCGCGCTGAGGAAGAGCTTCAAAAAGCGATCGTCGAGCTCGAACGCATCCTCATGCAACTGCGGGAGGAAGAGATCGAACGCGCCATCGTGGACCTCGAAACTCGGTTGCGACGAATGTACGATTGGGAGAAAGCGATCCGCGATTCGACCGAAAAACTCAGCGCTCTATCGGGCGAAGCCAAGGACCGGCAACTCGAAATCCAATCCAACAAACTCTCCATCGAGCAAATGAAAGTCGCGATGGAGGGGCAACGCGCCTTGCTACTGCTTCAAGACGAGGGATCGAGCCAGGCATTTCCCGAGGCGCTCCAACAAGTCAACAACGATGCCCAGAGCGTCGTCAAGCGATTGGTCGCATCCGACGTGTCGGAAATGACCCTCGCGATCGAGGATGAAATCCTAGGCGCCCTCGAAGAGATGCTCGACTCTCTCAAACAAGTGCAGAAGCAGCGGGAAGAGAACAAACAGCAACAGGGAAGTGGCCAGCAAGGGGGCGGAGGATCGGAAGAGCAACCGTTGGTCGACAAGCTGGCGGAACTCCGATTGATCAAAACGCTGCAGCTGCGCGTCAACCGCCGAACCGATCGCTTGGCGAACGAGACCAGCAATCCGAACGACTTGATTGGGCAAGTTGCGGACCCGAGATTGCTCGAGGAACTGAAGGCTCTTTCCGATCGCCAGCAGAAGATTCAGGAAGTCACTCGGGAAATCTTGTTGGAAAAAGCGAAGCAGTAGGCTCTAGCGCCTCGCGCAGCGGATCGAGATCCATCGATGCATAACCCAGATGGAGATGTCGCCTCCATCCCTCCGCCATGCGGCAACCCAGCTTCAAGCGTTGCGCTAATTCCTCGCCGAGGTCGAGCATGGTTTGGCAGTAGGAATTCAAACCTTGGCTCGCTTGCAGCCATGCCTGCTGCGATTGATGTTGCTGGAGCAATTCCATTTTTCGATCGATGACCCGATCGATGGCAACGGCGAGGTGGGGAGTAACAAACTCTCCAAGAGGATCCCGATTGCCGTGCGGTTGGGCATGGTAGATCGTCACGTCCCCATCCCAGGCTGGGCACAGCGGGTCGGATCGATAATTGGGGGCGCCTCGGGCGAATGCAGCCGTGAGAACAATGCGGCAGGTTTGCATGTGATCCTCCATGTAATCCCAGTGAGCGTGCGTCAGCACGATCGACGGACGGACCGATCGGACAATCGCGCAGACCTTGCGAATATTGGCTTGCGTGTAATCGATCTCCAGATCGTTGCTGATCGAGGGATGGTAGGTCGCGCCCAGCAGGGCGGCCGACTGGCGACTTTCCCGGTCACGGACCCTGGCCGTTTCTTCCGCCGACAAGGTGGTGGAACCGCAACAACCGTTGGCCACGTTCATGTAGTGAATTTCCCAGCCGAGTTCTTTCAGCAGGAGCAAGGTCCCGGCGGCGACGAATTCGATATCGTCAGGGTGGGCGAAAACGGCAAGTACGGAGGGCATCGCAGGTGCTGGGGGGAAAGATAGAAAAAAGAAAATTGAAATAGTTGAAAACGATCGTTATAACCAAAGAAGGTGAGGGTCGCATGCCGCAATTCCCTCCCACTCCCCGCGACATCCGAGCAATTGCAGCAACCATGCAACGATGTCGAAAGAAATCGCCCGTTTTTTTCTGGAGTCAATACGCCGTGGCTGAATGGTTTTACCGAAACCCCTTTGGTGAAGAAAAGGGGCCGATCGGCGGCGCTCAGCTTTTGGAGCTGATCCGACGCGGTGAGGTCAAGGGAAATACCGAAATTCGAAAAGACCAATCCCCGTGGGTCTACGCCTACGAAGTCAACGGGCTTTGGCAAGCCGTCGGTCGCCCCAGCGTGGAATTCAAATGCCCCCACTGCGGCAGCACGATCGCGAAACCCCCCACACGCTGTGCGGATTGTCGAAAAGACGTCGCCAAAGCGGTCGGGCATCTGGTCACACACCAGAAGCCGAAGGACCAGGAGCACACGTGGAATGGAGCGAGTGGCTCGCAGGAAAAACCGAAGGCTCCTCCCCTGGTCGGCTGAATGATCCGAACGGACCGATCGCTTCGCGCTGCATGAGACAGTTTATCGAGGAAGCGATCCGATGAACCGCACAAACTCCCTGTTGAGTTTGTCGAGGTCATCGCCGAAGCACTTCTTGAAATCCGCCAGCCGCTGCTTGGCATCGGAGGGTTGGCCAGGAGGGCGAGATTCGAGAAGCTCGAGATACTCGACGTATTGCTTGGGCCGACGCTTGATCAGGAAAAACGTCCATCCCCAGCTCTCCGCATACGCGGCCTGCGACGTGTCTCCGTTGCGCAGAACCTCGTCGCGGACGATCAGTCGCAACAGGGAATCCTCTGGGCGTTGGCTTGCGAGTCGGCGAAGGTTGTTCAGTTGGAAACGATTGACTTTTCCCGTCCCGCCCCAGCCACCCGCCTTCGAGAAGTCCGGCGATTCAAAAAAGGTCGCCATTCCCTCGCTCACCCAAAGAGGGTTATCTCCCAATCGCTTTTGAACGCCGGTGTTGAAGGCGATTTGATGGGAGGCTTCGTGCAGAATCGTCGCAACCTGCCTTTCCGCCTGGGGTCGCGAAAAGATTTCGGTGATCAATTCTTCGCGTTGAATTCTCACTCCCGCAGGAATCATCCCCTCGATGCCCGTCAGGTCGAAGGTGGCGAGTCGGTTAGCCATCATCTCGTAGTACCCGTAGGTTCCCTCGGCGCCTGCGAAATCCCGTTTCGCGTAATTCAAATACTCCTCTTGCGTGCTGAAGATCAGCGCGACCATCGGAAAGCGGGGCTCGTGAACATCGATCCCTTTTTCGCTCCAAAAACGGCGCATGCCGTTGTACATCCGCTCGTACAAATTCGCGTTCCACTGGGCGTACACGTCGGTCGTGTTGTAGCAGACCACAAAGTGATCGGTCTGAATCGACTTGGTACCCGGGGGCATCAGCGCCTTGACCTTCTCAGCCACTTCCGCTTTCGAACACGGGGTCAGGCTCCCCTCAATTTCCTGGATGCTAGCAATGGCCAGATCGGGATGTCCACCCTCAACGGCGGAAGGGGGGAGTGCGGTCATCGCGCCGTCGGCGCTGAGGATGAGTAGCCCGTATTTTGGATTTTCGGCGACCAGTTCACCAACCAGTTTGGGGCGATCGGACTTGAACTGGATTTCAACCAAGCTTGGGCGGGTCGCGGGGGGAGCTTCGGCAAAGGTTTTCTCGGCAAAGGCTTTGGAGAGGACTGGGTGATCGAGTCCGACGAGGAACCCCAGGCCGATCAGAAGAGGCCCCATTCCCCAGCGAGTTGCCGGGCGAATCACCCGGATCATGTCTCTTCACCCGACGGTTTCTTCCGAAACACGGCGACCACATCTTCGACCGGAACGACGTAAAGCTGGTTGTCCGGCTCAAAATCGACCGGAATGGCGTTTTTGGGATGGAAGATGATTTTGTCGTACTGGCGGAGGGGCATGTCTTCGTCGTGCTCGACTTGGCGGCTAATGGTCACGATTCGCCCCGTGATCGTCGGGATTTCCGCTACATCGGGGAGAGCAATCCCCCCTTTTGTCTCCCGTTTGGGCTCATCCTTGAGGACCAAAACCCGAGCGCCGACCGGTTCAATCGTTTCAAACTGCGTTTTTTTCGCCATAACCCTTCCGCCCACGCTCGGAGTCATCCGATCCCAAAGTTCAAGATAGGCCACGGATGCAAAACGACAAGGGCATTTGCCCTTGCAAAGAGGAACAAAATCGTCATACTCCGGGGCCCTGCGGGAGGCAGTTTCGGCGGGTGAGTTGTCGAGTGGGAACGAGAAAACGGGTATTGATTCAGAGCGGGTCGCAGTAGGCAATGATTGAGACGATAGAGGTTAAGAAACGAGACGTCACCGGATCGCGAGCCATGATTAAGATTCGCGAACGTGGACATATTCCAGCAATTCTGTACGGTCACGGAGAAGAAAATCTGTGCCTGACCGTGTCCCTAGATACAGTCAACGGTTTGATCAAGCACGGGACCAAGTTGGTGACGTTGACCGGAGACGTCAACGACACCGCGTTGTTGCGAGCGGTTCAGTGGAGCAGCATGGGCGATTACATCATCCATGTCGACTTCGCGCGGGTCTCGCAATCGGAAACGGTGGATGTTCCCGTCCCTGTTCATCTCTACGGCGAGGCACCGGGGGCGATGAGTTCTGCCGGTCAGTTGCGGTTCGTCACCCACGAAGTCCAAATTCGATGCCCTGCCGCGAGCATCCCGGAATTTCTGCTCTGCGACATCAGTGCGCTGCAGTTAGGACAATCGATCCACGTCAACGAACTGAAGCTTCCCGAGGGAGCGACGGCGATCACCCCAGGTGGCGTGGTCGTGGTGCAAGTCGCAACCCAATCGGCGGGTGCCGAAGAGACGGCGACTGCAACCGGCGCTGAACCGGAACTGATCCGCAAAGAGAAGCCGGCTGAAGCAGGGTCGTAATGGCGGGGGCTGGCAGCCGGGTCGGTGGACCCGAGCCGATCGGCCTGAGCCTCATCGTCGGCTTGGGAAACCCCGGCGAAAAGTATCGAAACACGAGACACAACATCGGCTTTGATTGCGTGAGCCTGCTCCACGAACGGATGGGCAGGCCGACGATCCAAGCCAAATTCGAGTCCCAACTGGTGCGAGGCGTGCTCGAAGGAAGAGACGTCTGTCTGGTTTGGCCTCAGACCTTCATGAACTGCAGCGGGCGAGCGGTTGCTCAAGTTGCTCGGTTTTACAAGGTTCCGGTCGAAAACATACTGGTCGTGTGCGACGACTTGAGTTTGCCGCTTGGCAAACTTCGGATACGTCGCACGGGTTCCAGCGGTGGTCAGAAGGGTCTTGGCGACATCCTCAACTCCCTCGGGACTCAGGATGTTCCCCGGCTTCGGATCGGGATTGATCCGACCCCGGCAGGTTGGGAAACGGCCGACTTCGTGCTGAGCCGGTTCTCCAACCCGGAAAAGGCCCTGGTCGCCGAGGCATTGGCAACGGCGGGCGATGCGATCGGTTGTTGGCTTCGGGATGGGGTCGAGGCCGCGATGAACCGTTTCAACGCCGGCCGCGGCTCATGAGCGGAATGAATATCACGAATGTTCTGAGGTTTTCACCCTTGCGAAGTTGCGGGTGGCTCGAAACAATCATGGGATATCGCCGCAACAAGGTTCGCGTTTCACAAATAGCACATTGAAAAGATTGTTCGAGGAGTTGGACGTTGGCTAAAGCAAATTACGAGTGTTTGTTCCTGTTCGATAGCAACCACTACGCCCGAGACCCGGGGGGAATTGCCGGGACCGTTCAATCCATGATCACCGATCTGGGTGGCGAAATCCTCGTGAGCCGGCTGTGGGCCGAGCAGCGATTGGCATACCCGATCCAAGGCCATCACAAAGGCACCTACTGGTTGGTCTACTTCGCGTTGGACACTCTGAAGCTGAAGGAACTCAACCGGACCTGCCAACTCAATGAAAGCTTGTTGCGATTCTTGGTGACACGGATCGACGCGCGGCTGATCAATGCCCTGGTTGCCCACGCCCAAGAGAAAGTCGTCGTCCCGATCGACCAAGTCCGGCAACCCGTTGCCGCAGCGGTCGGTGTCGATGATGAAGAAGAAGGGGAACCCGAGGACGAATAGCACTCGAAGACGACCAAGAACCAAGCGGTCGAGGAGGAGAACGTGGCGAGTTACAACCGGGTTGTTTTGTTGGGAAACCTTACGCGCGATATCGAATTGCGCTACACCAACTCCAAGATGGCCGTTTGCCAAAATGCGATCGCAGTAAACGATCGCCGCAAGAACGCCGCCGGCGAGTGGGTCGATGACACGACGTTTGTCGATGTCACGTTTTTCGGCCGGATGGCCGAGGTCGTTAGCCAATACCTAGGCAAAGGCTCTCCCATCTTCGTCGAAGGTCGCCTCAAGCTCGATACCTGGGAAAAGGAAGGCCAAAAACGCTCCAAGCTCTACGTGATCGTCGAGCGGATGCAGCTGCTGGGCAGCAAATCCGAGGGAGGTGATGGCTCGCGGAACCGTCCGGTTGCCACCGCCAGCAATCGCGTCTCAGAACCTCACAGCTACGCCCCCATGCATGATGAAATGCATACTCCCGACATCCATCCCGAGGAACCGCTCTACCAGAAGGAAGAATTGCCCTTCTAGCGACCTCCCCGGCACGATATAACCTCTTGATTCAAGAAACCTGATTTTTCGGCGATCCAAACATGACGACGACCAAGAAACGCACCCCTCAATTCCCACGCCTCCCCAAGGGTCCCAACGGCGGCATCCAACTGATGCTCATTCAGAACATTGAGCATGTCGGCAAGGCGGGAGACATCGTCGAAGTCAAGCCTGGGTACGCCAACAACTACCTTCTCCCCGAAGGTCTGGCGATCATCGCCAACGATCACCACAAGCGGATGATCGACAAGCATCGAGCCAAGCTGTTGGAAATCGAGAAGCAGCGTCTCCAGTCCCTCCGCGGACTGGCCGATCAGATCGGCAAGCAGTCGATCAACGTCGAAGCCAATGCGAACAACGAAGGGCACCTGTACGGCAGTGTGGGAGCCAAGGAAATCGTCGCAGGACTCAAGGCCAACGGGTTCACGGTTTCCGCCGACCAAATCAAACTCGATGGCGTTCTCAAGGAACTCGGACTCTACACCGTCAAGGTCCAGTTGCATCCGGACGTGGTGAGCGAGCTCAAGGTGTGGGTCGTTCCGGCCGCCGGAAACTAAGTGCGTGTCTGGCCCACTGCCGAGGGAAGAGTACGTCGAACAAGCGTACTTGTTCGAAATCCTCTGGGAGCGGTTGGGCCACGACATCACCTTGCAGGACCTGCTGGTCCATTGTCGGTATGAAGTACTAGCCACGACCAAGCTTCCGCTGGCTATCGATTTCCTCTCGACGGAACTCAAGCATTCCGGTCTGCTCGCGCCCGGCATGCGTCGCTTGCAGCATTACTTTTCTCCGTTCCAAGCCTTTCTGGTTGAGCAGGCCGAAAAGGACTCCGGTCGATTCGACTTCCGCACAGCCGTACGAATCCTGCAGTTCGAAGCCCAGTACAAGGCTAGCGATCGCATCGACCCCCAAGGTCTCTTCTTCTATCATTTTGAAGCTCTTTGCCGAAACCGGCTCAGTTACGATGCCGGATTGACCGCGATGGGCAAAGACCCGCACTACGACGACGCATGGCGCGAGTGGCTGCTGGTGGTTCGGGCCCAAGTCGGCTTGATTGATCTGGCCGATTTGATCTACGGCAGGAGCGAGGACTTCGTCGCATATCGCAAGCGTCATCTCGGAGAGGATGCACAGCCCGAGTATGCGATTTTGTTTGGTGGGCGGGAAGGGAAGATCGCGATGGCAAATCGGCGCAAGGAATTGCTTTTCCTGTTCGCGGCCATGCAGCGCCACCTCGGCTACCCGACGGTCCCCAAAAAGGAATTGTTCGACAATACCCTGGAATTGGTTCCCCAGTTGCAACGGCGCATGGAACGGCTCGAAGCCCGGATCAAATTCATGGAAGAAGAGCAACGACAGGGGATCGACATCACCAAGTTCTATGGAAAGAATCCTCCCCCCATCATCGATTTGGATGACTTCGGGCCGTGAGCTAGGTGCCCGCCGGGGGGCGAGCGTGTTACAATACTTCCGCTGCGCAGGAACCGCAGTGGCGAACGCGTTCGCATTCACTTCCTCTAGCGTGTATCCACTCATGAGCGTAGCCGAACAAGCGCAAGCGGATCTGGAGCGACTCCAGCGAGCGCGATCGCAGATCCAGTCCCAGCTCTCGAAGATCATCGTCGGCCAACAGGAGGTGATCGAGCAACTGCTGATCAGCATTTTCGCTCGCGGCCATTGTTTGCTCGAAGGGGTGCCTGGGCTGGCAAAAACCCTGATGATCAGCTCCTTGGCAAAGACGATGAACTTGTCCTTCAGCCGGATCCAGTTCACTCCCGACCTGATGCCAGCCGACATCACCGGCACGGAGATCATCGAAGAGAATCGTTCGACCGGCGGCCGGGAACGTCGATTTCTAGAAGGACCCTTGTTCGCCAACGTGATTCTGGCGGATGAAATCAACCGAACGCCACCCAAGACCCAAGCGGCCTTGCTCGAGGCGATGCAGGAACAGCAAATCACCGTCGGTCGTGTCCGCCACGCTTTGCAAAACCCGTTCTTCGTATTGGCGACCCAAAACCCGATCGAGCAGGAGGGTACATACCCGCTGCCCGAAGCTCAGCAAGACCGATTCATGTTCAAGGTATGGGTTTCCTATCCATCCTTTGAGGACGAGTTCGAAGTGGCCCGCCGGACGACGGGTCGATCCCCCTTGGAGATCGAGCCAGTGCTCAGTGGAGCCGAGATTCTCTCGCTGCAAGATTTCATTCGCGGCATCGAAGTTTCGGAAAACGTGGTGCGTTATGCACTGGCGATCGTCCGACAAACACGGGTCGGCCAAAAAGGGATCCCCGAATTTGTGCAGGAACAGTTGGCTTGGGGAGCAGGCCCTCGCGCGGTGCAGTTCCTGATCCTGGGCGCCAAGGCCAAGGCTGCCCTGTCGGGCCGCGCCCAGGCCGACACCTCGGATATCCAGTTCTGCGCCAAACCGGTTTTGCGGCACCGGATCGTGGTGAATTTCGCCGCCGAAAGCGATGGAGTGACCAGCGATAAAGTCATCGATGAACTTCTCAAGCAAACGCCGACGGCCCAGGATGAACTGCTGAGCGATGACCGATTCAAAAAACTATTTGCATCCTGAAGCCATTCGGCGCATCGCGTCGATGGAACTCCGCGCGCGAAATATCGTCGAGGGGTTCCTGTCCGGCATGCACCGAAGCCCTTATTTCGGCCAGTCGGTCGAATTCGTTCAGCATCGCCAGTACGTGCCTGGCGACGATCTCCGCCATATCGACTGGAAAGTCTGGGGACGGCAGGACCGGCTCTACATCAAGCAATACGAAGAAGACACCAATCTTCGCTGTACCTTGCTGGTCGATGGATCGGCCAGCATGCGATACGGTCGCGGGGCTCTCAACAAATTCGATTATGCCGCCACCATTGCTGCATGCCTCGCCTATCTGTCCCTCCGCCAACAAGACTCCGTCGGACTGACCCTTTTTGACCAAGAGGTTCGGACTAAATTGCCTTGGCGTTCCAGCCGAACCCATGTGCAAACGATCTGTCGGTCGCTGCAGCAAACGCAACCCGAGGACAAGACCGATCTGACCAAGGTGTTTCGGGAAATCAACGATACCTACCCCAAACGAAGCTTGATGGTGATCACATCCGATTTCCTCGGGAGCGAAAAGGAATCGTTGCGAGGACTCGGCTCGCTCCGCAAAGCCGGCCACGACATCCTCGTGTTCCATATTCTCGACGATGATGAACTCGATTTCCCGTTCAACGACCCGACGCGTTTCGAAGGGATGGAAACCGTAGACCATTTGACCTGCAATCCCCGCGCTCTCCGCGAAGGCTACCTTGAAGCGCTCGAGCGATTTCTGAACCGCATCCGACACGCCTGCGCAAGCTTGCGAATTGACTATCAACTGATTCGCACCAGCCGCAACGTCGACGCTGCGCTGACAGCCTACCTGAGCGCCCGCATGGCTCATATGAGGAAACGTTAGCCATGCAGTTCGTTTTTCAACCCTTGGCCTGGGGATTCCTGCTGGTTCTGCTCCCCCTGTTGATCCACCTGATCAATCTGGTCCGGCATCGCCGAACCGAGTGGGCAGCCATGGATTTTTTGCTCGAGAGCTATCGCAAGAATCGCCGCTGGGTATGGCTCAAGCAAGCCCTGCTGATCGCCTCGCGGATGCTCGCCATGGCCATCCTGGTGGCGATGCTGGCGCAATGGATCACCGGTTCCAAATGGCTCGCAGCATTCGGCCGAACCACGACGCACCATTTCATCATCCTAGATGACTCCGCCTCCATGGCTGACTCGGCCAACGGCAAATCGGCATACCAGACCGCTCTCGGCGCGCTCAGCACCATCGCCAGCGCTGCCAACCAAGGGTCGCAGCAACATTTGATGTCGATCTTTCGCGCCTCGCGAGCTTCGCTGGCGGCCAACCGCGCACGCGAATCGGAAAACAGCGAGACCAACGTTGCCACGGAAGCGCCCGCCGATGCGATCGCAGACCTTTTGGCGAGGACCATCCCGGCAGATGCGTCTGGGCTATTGTCAAAAATCAATAGCACCTCTCCCACGCAACTGGAATGCTCCCTCAACGAAACGTTGGCTGCGATCGGCCCGCTGCTGCAGTCCGACCAAAGCGATCGCGCGATTGTCTACATCATGAGCGACTTCCGAACCAAGGACTGGAGCAATGCGACGATCCTGCGCCAGCATTTGCAATCGCTCAGTCGCGGGCCCGTCGAGATTCAGCTCATCGATTGTGTCGAGTCGCGGCACGAGAACCTCACCCTCTCAGCGATCGAGCCGCGTCAGGAAGTTCTGGCCGCAGGCGTTCCCACCATGATGAATATCACTGTCAAAAACCATGGTGCGGCATCCGCGATCAATGTTCCCGTACGCATTCAAGCCATCGATTACAGCCGCGCGGATCGGGAGCCAAAGCCTGCGGAACCCTACTCGGGCGTCGTGACGGATTTTCCTCCTCTGGTCTTCGATCGGATTGAACCCGGCGAATCGGTGACCCGCAACGTACAGGTAGTGTTTCCCAAAAGCGGTTCGCACGTGGTGACCGCGGAGCTGCCTCCGGACGCGTTGGCAGCCGACAATTCGGCCCGTTGCGTGCTCGATCTTCTCGACGGGGTTCGAGTCTTGTTGGTGGATGGCGATGTCGGAGGCAAACATTCGTTTTTCCTGGAATCCGCGCTCGATCCGGGCGGCAATGCACGCACCGGCCTATTGATCTCCCGCGAAGGACCGGAATACCTTCGCGATACCGACGCCGAAGGCTTGAGTCCGTATGCATGCATCGTGATTCAATCCGTTCCGAATCTCGACCTCAGAGCCCTGGCCAATTTGCATCGCTATGTCTCTCGAGGCGGAGGTCTGGCCGTTTGGTTTGGCGACGACATCACCGCCAACGACTATGTGAAGAACTATGCGGCATGGGCCAAGCCGATCCCGGATCTCATCGATGATCCAACCCCACTGATGCCCTTTGGCTTGCTCGGCCCGGTCGAACTCCCGAAGGATCCGTCCGATACCACCCCCGACATCATTGCCGACAACCATCCTATTTTTGCGCCGCTTCTCGGGTTGAGCTCCTCTCCATTTCAATTCGTGCGTATCCAGCGCTACGTGGAGATCGATTCGCGCCAGGAGAGTTCGGGGCCCAGGCGATGGAGTCCGGTAGCCACGCTGAGGAATCGCAAGCCACTCATGGTGGACTACTCGCTCGGCGAAGGACGTGTCCTCGTCGCTCTGACTTCGCTCGACCGGCGCTGGTGCAATTGGCCTCAGGACCCCACGTTTGTCGTTGCAGCGCTAAAAATGGTTGGCTATCTCTGTTCGTTTCGTACCTCGGAAACCTCCAAGCCTGCTGGCAGCAGCTTGAGATGGGACTTCACCTCGCAGGAGATGTTGCCGGAGACGAAGTTGTTCTTTCCCGCTCCCGGGGGCAGAAATATCCGACCCGAGGTACAAATCAACGGCGAAGCGGTCGGCGAGAACAGCCTGCGAGCTAAGCTGGAGATTCGCCCCAACAGCGATACCGAAGATACCGTCCGGGCGCTGACCTCCGCGGGCTTGTTTGAATGGTGGGGAACGGCGGTCCAAGGAGATGCGGTCGTCAAAAATCTGGCTCGCAACACACCGCCCGCGGAAGGGGATACCGATCGAGTTACCCCCACCGACTTGAGCAACGCGCTCCCTGGCATCAAGTACACGTATCGAACCGCGGCTTCGGTTGGATCCAATCTCGCCCTGTCGGGCTTGAGCAATCGGAATCTGCTGTTGATGGCAATGCTCCTGGCGCTGCTCGCATTCGAGCAGTGGCTGGCTTGGAGCGCTTCCTATCATTTACCCAAACGATGACAACTATGCAGGACACCCGTGTCTTCTACCAGTTCATGCGTTTGGAACAGCTGGATCAATGGCATCACTGGTTCCTGCTCGCATGCGTGGTGCTCGGAATCGCCAGTTGGGTCGTCTATTGGTATCGCAAGGACTGGGACGAGCTGCCGCGCATGATCGGCTATGCTCTCTTGGTTTTGAGATTAACTGCCCTGCTCGGAATCCTGATTTTCTTTCTCGATTTGCAGAAGCGCAGCGAACGCCGCGATACCCGCGCGTCGAAGGTCGCCGTGATGGTCGATACCTCCCTGAGCATGACCATGAACGTCGACGATACCGCATCGCCGTCCGCCAATCCGTTGACCAGTCGCATCGCATCCGTGCAGCGCGAGCTAGGCCAGACCGATCTGCTGTCGCAGTTGCAGCGAGGGCATGACACGACAGTCTATCGCTTTGACCAGAGCGCTCGCCCAAGTCCCGTAGCAACTTTTCTGAAACCCCAAGGGACGAATGGATCCGCCGAGGACTCCCCAGGTACCGATGGGCTGCTGTCGTTGCTGCGTTGGACGGCATGGATAGGTACTGCCATTTTGGGAATCTCCATGCTGATATTGATCGCCGGGCTCCTGGTGCGCGCCTTGAGCCGAGCCGGTCCTGCGGGAATTTCGATGGCTTGGAGTTACGCGATCCTGTTCTCCGTCGTTGGAATCATCACGGGATTTGTAGCCATGGCTACATCCGTGCTACGGGCAGACAATATTCCTTGGCAGGCCCTTTGGTCCACGGGCACCATTGCGCCGGAATCCCAGCAAGAAACGATTTCGGACGCGCCCAAGTCAATATCGCAGACCCCTGACCAAGTGCCGTGGGAAACCCTCCTGGCTGCAACCGGAACCGAGTCGCGGATCGGCGATGCGATCAACTCGATTCTCGACCAGGAACGCGGGTCACCGCTGGCGGGAATCATCCTGTTTACCGATGGTCGCAGCAACGCGGGGGCGGATCCCGTCAACAGCGTCTCGGAAGCATCGATTCAAGGGGTGCCGATCCATCCCATCGGACTGGGAACGGAAAAGAATCCCATCAATGTCCGACTGTTGGATGTGGAAGCCCCCAAGCGAGTCTTTCCGGGCGACCGATTCCGAATGACCGCTCTGCTGCAAGCCTCGGGATTGCAGGGAACGCAAGTTCCCATCCAACTCCGGCGGCGGCCAGGCGGACAATCCACCCTGGGGCCCGCCATCGAAGAGGAACGAATGGTTCCGCTCGAAGGAGACGACAAGATCACCAGTCTGGTATTCGACGTGGAACCACGGGAGATCGGTTCCTGGATCTACGAGATCCGGATCCTGGCTCCGTCCCAGGACACCAACACCTCCGACAACACCTTCGAGAGCGAGGTCCGAGTCGTCGAACCCAATGCAACCGTCTTGATCCTGGCGGGAGGTCCCACCCGCGAATACCAGTTCGTGCGCAATCTGCTCTACCGAGATGCGACCGTGCAGTCCCATGTCTACCTGCAGTCTGGCGGTGCTGGTGTCTCCCAGGAAGCCAAAAAACTGTTGACCGAGTTTCCGAAGACGCGCGAGGAAATGTCCCAGTACGATGCGGTGATCGCGTTTGATGCCGATTGGATGGCCCTGACCGATGACCAGATCGACAACCTCGAACGCTGGATTTCGGAACAGTCAGGCGGATTGGTTATTGTTGCCGGGCCAGTGGCAACCCCGAATTGGGCGGGGAGCGCCGGCAACGGAAAACGCAAGGCGGAAATCGTCCGATCGCTTGCCCCGGTGGTCATGAACAGCCGAGGTGCGCGCCTCGTTTCCGTCGGCCGCTTCGAATCGGAGACCGCCTGGCCGCTGACATTCGCGCCCGATGCGTGGTCCAGCGAATTCATTCAAGTCGGCAAGGATCTCGAAGAAAGCCAGCGGGTTTGGCAACAGTTCCGCGGCGTTTACAGTTTCTTCGCATGCTACGAACCGAAACCGGCGGCAACGATCGTCGCAAGCTTCTCCGACCCAACCACGATTGTCAACGGAACTGCGCCGATCTATTTAGCGACACAATTTTATGGATCCGGCAGGGTCGCTTTCCAGGGAGGTGGTGAGTTCTGGCGATTGCGCGATGTCGGCGAAGGATACTTTGACACGTATTACACGAAGCTCGTCCGATGGGCCGGCCAGGGACGATTGCTCAAGGACTCCGATCGAGGCATGCTGCTGGTTGACAAGGAGCAAGCGGTGGTAGGGGACACGGTGGTTGTTCGAGCCGTTTTGCGCGACGCCCAGTTCCAACCACTCATTCAACCCGAGGCGGTCGCCAAGGTTCTCGAACCAGGTGGGCGATCCAGCCAACTGCGACTGCGCCCGATCCCGGATCCCAACCAGGCCGGTGTGTATGTCGGTCAGTTCATTACCAAGCGGACTGGCACCTATGAGGTGCAACTCCCGATCGGTACGCTCGCCGACCAAATCATCCTCACCCAACAGACGGTAGTGCGAGTTCCCGCGCTGGAGATCCAGCGCCCTCAGCGCAACGACGTGCTTCTCAACGAGCTCGCCACGCGCACGGGAGGGAAGTACTGGATCGGACTGGACTCCTTGAAGAGCGACCAGGGTGCCAACCCCCAAGCCCTCTCTCCACTGGTGTCTGCGATTGAACCTCGCGATCAAACCAACTACGTCCCCAGCGCTCCGGATATTCAATTCCAGCAGCGGTTGATGACCTTGCTTATGGCGCTCATCGCCGGGGCTTTAAGCCTCGAATGGCTTACGCGTCGATTGAGTCGATTGGCATAAGCCATGCAACGAAGTTCCGGCGGGACGAACTACTTCTTGACGGGGTACGTCCACTGCCGGGTCGATTCGATATTTGGCTTCAGTTCCTCCATGGTCCACCAGGTCGATTTCATACGGCGCTGGGAATAGAGCGCCGATGCCTGATCGACGTAATGCGGCGAGTCGGCATGCCCTGACTGACCCCACGGCGTGCAAGTAAAGGATCGCACCCCGTTCTTGTCGAAGAACATGAGGATCATCGCCATCGAACCGCTGTTGGCGACCTGGACGCCGGGCCGTTCTTTCAAATCGGTGCATCGAACATCGATCAAGGTTTCCGAAAAATTCCCTTCTTTGTCACCGGCGCTGTAGTCGGCGCCGTCGACAGGAAAGTACTTGCCTCCTCGCCCAACGACGTGGACTTGCCCCCATGGGATATCCCATTTGCCGTAGCGATCTTTGAGTTCGCCGATCATTTGCTCGAACAGATCCAGCAACTTCACTCGGGCATCAGCCGCCAACGGTTCTTCCCGTCCGATCGGGGAGAGATCCATTTGCTCGCCGCAACGAAGTCGCCAGAACTTGAACAGGACCGACGCGGTCGATTCCTTGGTGTACTGGCCATCCCACGCCAACACGGCTTCCACGGCTTTCTGGATTTCCTTGTTTTCGCGACGTGCGGGAGACGCAGCCTCCCAAGCGGCGCGCAGTTCCCCTTGCCATCGCGGAGCCAATCGGTCGTAGACGTCGAAAACAATCGCCAGGGCGTCTTCGGCGGTGATGGAATCATCGCCATGAAGCAAGTCCACCGTCCGTCGACCGCGAGGATTGTTGCTATCCCAACTGACGTTGTAAATGTAGGGAGGGTATTTGTCCGGAGTCAGCGGGGAGTCGACCATCATGTTCGCGGGGCTGATGTTGCAATTCTGCATGTAGCCCTGAGTCGGGTTGACGATGCAAACCAGATCGGATTGCGGATGGATTCCCTGCCATGCCGTCGCGCTGGTGGTCCCGTCAACCGGGCGCCGCCAGTCGTACTCCTTGGGTCGAATCGGGGTGGCACCATTGCGGACGTAAGAAATATTTCCGTCGACATCCGCGGCCATGACGTTCTGTTCGTTGTATTGATGCGAGCTGAGGCTGGTATTGAATTCCTCGATCGTGCGAGCCTTGGCCATGTTGTAGAACTGCGCATACAGGCCGGTTTGCTCCAGGTAGGGAGATGCGCCGACGTAAGCGGTGCCCGATTTCAGGTCGGGTTCGCTGATGACTGGACCCAGGTGCGTGAAGAAGCCTTGGCGCGACACCGGTTCGCCCCCTGCGACGGGAATCGTGTAGTTTTCAATGGTGATCGGCTTCCACTCTCCATCGTATTGGTACTCAGGACGCGGCGCGACGTGGAACTTGATCCGATACACGTCCGAGGTGTCTGGGCCGCCCGTGGTCAAAGCCCAGCCCACGCGTCGATTGTGGCCGATTGCCAACATCGGGGAACCGATCAAATAGTAGCCGTTCATGTGCAGCTCTCCGCCATGAAAGCGGGCTTCGTAGAGAACCGCCAAGCCTTCCCAGGTCAGGTGCGGGTCCGAAAGCAGAATGGCGGAGCGGTCGGCAGAGCGGTTGGGCGAGACCGCCCATTGATTGGACCCCATCGGCGGTTTCACGCGATCGGGCCGATTGTTCAAGTCGTCCATCATCGTTCCAATCGGCCATCGCAGGATCATCGCCCGCCCTACGGCGAGTGGGTGCCACGGTTCGATCGGAATCGCAACGTCCGCCGCCTCGCTGGGATGCTCGTCGATGTAGGCCTGAATACCGGCGGTAAACGCGGTCAAATTCTTGCGGAGTTGCTCCGGTGCCGAGGCGAGGTACGGTGCGTGGAGGGTATCGTTGTGGGTCAACCGCATCATGTAGTCCTGCTGGACGAAGTCCTTCCCTTTGACTTCGGCCATACGACCCACCCCTGTTCGGATCGCCAAATAGATATCTTCCAAACGATCTTCCGCCTGCGCGTAACCCAGGGCATACATTCCAGCGGCTTCATCGTCGGAGTAGATATGGGGAACTCCCCAAGTGTCTCGGTGGAGGGTGGTATCGGCTGCGAAGGCAGTGCACCCGACGAGCCACAGAAAAGCACCTCGTAGTAAATACTTGAACAGCGTCGACATGGATACAATCCGGGTTGGCTAACGAGAAATGGATTGGAAAAAACGTCCGAGGCTCTAATATGGGCCGTATCGCGAGGTTTTGGAATAGTCCAGCCGTCCGTTTTGCCCGATCTCGGCGAGCCCGATCTCGGCGAGCCCGATCTCGGCAAGAGGTGTAGCAAAACTCGGCCCACCGTATCACAATGAGACGATGCTTAGAAAATTTCTTCGATCCAAAATTCATCGCGCGACGGTCACCCAGGCCGACCTTCATTACGAAGGATCGCTGACCCTCCCTCCGGATTTGATGCTGGCCGCCGGGATCGCACCCTTCGAATCGGTTCACGTATGGGATGTCACCCGCGGTACTCGCTTGGAAACCTATGCGATCCTCGGCGAGGAGGGATCGAGCGACGTTTGCATCAACGGGGCCGCTGCGCACTTGGTCCGCCCCGGCGATTTGATCATCGTCGCAACGTTTGGGTTCTTGGCGGAGGCGGGTAACGAGTTGCGAATCCCGGAACCCAAGGTAGTGTTCGTGGATGCCAACAACCGGATCACCTACACCGGTCGCGAAATCCCAGGCCCGCGACGCCGAACCCCAGGCGAACCGCCGGTCGATTCCTGTTGCTGAGGCCGATATGCTGCCGCGCACGCTTGAACCCGAGGTCATGGAAGATCGCCAAGAGGCGATCGAATACAACCAGATGGATCATCGAACGGTCAACGATCGGTTCGTTGCGGAACTGATCGACGCCGGTCCGATCGGACGCGATGTTCTGGATCTGGGAACCGGGACCGCCCTCATTCCCGTGGCGCTGTGTCTACGGGACCAAGAAGTGCGAGTCATGGCGTCCGATGCTTCGACCGAGATGCTGGAATTAGCTCGCTACAATATCGAACTCAACCACCTGCTGGATCGCGTCCAACTCAATCGCTGCGATGCCAAGAAACTGGTCTTTCCGAATTCCTACTTCGACACGGTGATGAGCAACTCGCTGGTGCATCATCTGCCAACATGCGATTCGTTCTTCGCGGAAGCGATCCGGGTTTTGCGCCCAGGAGGTTTGCTGTTCGTTCGGGATCTGTGCCGTCCCGAGAGCGATGCCGATGTCGAGCGAGTCGTCTCCCTCTACACCGACGGCGAGACGGATTACTCCAAACAGTTATTCCGTCAGAGCCTGCATGCCGCCCTAACGGTTGCGGAGCTGCAGGAAATTGTCTCTCCGCTCGGAATACCTAGCCAAGCAGTCCAAATGTCGAGCGATCGACACTGGACTCTCATCTACCGCAAACCTGTTTGAAAGGCGGTGAGGACCGGAACGACTCCAACGTCGTTACGGTGTCTCAAACTTGTAGATCATCTGATTGCGGTTGGTGTCGACCATGAAGTAAATCTCGCCATTGGCATCTTCCCCGAACGCCATGACGGGCATCCCACCTCCAACAATCTGTTCGTTGCGAGAAGCTTCCTTGGCCCCATCCTCGTAAGTCAAGGCCCAGAGTCGACCGGATACGTAGTCGGCATAAAGATATTTGCCCTGCAACGAAGGAATTCGCTTGGATCGATAGACACGTCCTCCGGTGATCGATTTGCCCGCAAGATGGTCGTAGGCCCAAACAGGATCGATGGTGTTGGCTGCGTCGGGACCAGCGGTGCGATTGCCGAAGGAATAGCTTCCCTCGCGAAGCGACCACCCGTAATTGCCTCCCGCCTTGACCACGTTGACTTCCTCCCAAAGCTCCTGGCCGACGTCTCCACACCACAGCAACCCGGTGTCTCGATCAAATGCGATGCGCCATGGATTCCGAAGACCGTACGCGAAGATTTCCGGACGGACTCCTTCCTGGTTCACAAACGGATTGTCCGCCGGAATGCCGTAGGGCAGGTCGCCCGTCTTTTGATCGACATCGATGCGGAGTATCGTTCCCAGAAGTTGCGATCGGTTTTGGCCGTTGCCGAGCGGATCGTTGCGATTCCCTCCATCCCCCATCCCGATGTAAAGTTTGCCGTCGGGTCCGAACTCGATCGATCCTCCGTTGTGGTTTTGATACGGTTGGGGGATCGCCATGAGGATTTCCTCCGAGTTGGCATCGGCGACAGTTCGACGCGCGGGATCGACACGGAAACGGGATACCACGGATTCATGGGTCTTGGGGCGCGTGTAATTGACAAAGAACTGGCCATTGCGATGGAAATCGGGATGCATGGCCAATCCAAGAAGCCCTTGCTCATTGGCGATGGGCCCTTCGCTCCAAACACTCACGCGTCCGCGCAGGTCAAGGAACAGCGACGCTTGCTCGACGTCCGGCCGGTTTTCGAAGGTGAATATGCGGCCTGCTTGGTCCAATGCGTACAGTCTCGATGGCTCGCCTCGAGCATACGTCAACTCCAGGATACGGAGGGGCCGATTGATCGTGCCATCGTCGTCCATCGGTTGCCAACCTTCCCAAGTCAGGTTTGGAAAGGCGGGGGTTGTTCGGAGGGCGAGTTCTCCATCGATCGGAGTTTTGGCGGACCCATCTTCCGCCAGTTCCCGGACCTTGATATTGCGAAAGGCGATCCAGTTTCCATGGTCTTGCAAGCACAAATGTCCCTCGCCCGCTTTTCCGAAGATTGCGTACTTGGCGAACTTACTTTCGGAGACCAGGCGATCCCAGCGATCGTCTCCCAACCGAAATTTGTAGTAGGTGACTCCGTTCATGGAGACCTCGCAGCCTGCGGGAGAGATTCGCAGATAGAGTTGGTTCCATTGCCCAGGCGGACGCGTAGCATCTATCGTTACTTTCTCGCCACCCACGTCTTGGGTACCCGGTCGAAACATTTGGTACAACCAGCCCGCTTTCTGCGGATCGCGACCTTCGATGTTGTCTTGAATTTGGACCTCGGGTCCGCTCTGCCACGGGGCAGGGTTGTCTTCCGTGACATGGAACATCAAACCACTGTTGCCACCCTTGGAGATGTTGTACTCGAGGGACAGTTCAAAGTACTTGTACTTGCGATCGGTGATAATGTCCCCGGCTCCCTTGCCCTCCCGCACCATCGTGCCGTCGATGATTTTCCATCCATCGGAGACTCCCTCCCTCTTGTAGCCGCGCCAACCCTTGGTCGACTCGCCATCGAAGATCAGTTTCCAACCGCTCAGGATTTCGGTTCGTGTGAGTTGGTTGGGAGGATTCTCGGCGCGAACGAACGGGACTCCCATCGATACGCCGAATAAAATCGAGGCGATGAAGATGCGCGAGAGGGATTTTGGTTTCATGTTGTTGTCAGACGAAGAAGGAATGAGAGACACGATAGACCTGCCAAAGACCGCTGGAATGCTATTGTAACGAAGCGACCTTAGAGCGTGTGAGACTGGAGCTCTTTGATTTTCGATTCCCATTTCGGGCGGAGCGAGGGGTCGATGCATTTCACAAGCTGTTCTGCGTAATAGAGCGCGGAATCAAACAGCGCGTGCTCCTCCGCGATCGTCGACGCCAGTTCCAAGGCTCGCACACGGATCGCGGGATCCGGGGGAGGGGATCGAAACAACGCAGCTTTCCGAAATGCCGCCAAAGCTTCCAAAGGACGAGCCAGAAATTGGAAGCACATCCCCAACTGCAAACTGGCCCGCGCGCGAAGCGCGGGCACTTGGGCAGCTTGCGCGAGCAAATCGACCGCTTCGTCGTGCCTCCCCAATTGCCTCAGAGCGATCGCCCACGGAACCAATAGCTCCTTTTCGTCAGGGCGGCGAGCAAAGCGATGGGAACAAATGCGGATCCGTTCGTTGGCCATGTTGATTTCCGCTTGCTCGAGCTCGTAGCGGTTCTCGGCAGTCGGTTTCTGCGCACACCGCGCCTTGGCTTCTTCGACCAGTTGGCTTGCGAGCAACAGTGTCAGATCCTCGCGCAACAGCAACAGCGGTTCGTTCTCATTGCAGAATTGCACGCCGGAGTCCAGGACCCGCTTGGCATCGTTCCATCGCTCTTGTTCCAGATAGATCCTGCCTAGCTCAAGATACGCTTCCGCATTCGCAGGCGCATGCTTGATCGCCTGCTCCAATTCCTGGAACCGTTTCAGCGGAATGGGTGCGGGCTTGGAGGGACGGACGTCTTCCGACGGTGTCCGCACGAGCAATCCCTCAACATCCGCAAACTTCGACAAAAGCCGATTGCCGACTTGCGAAGGAGAATGAGAGTTAGGATTGGACTTCGAACCAGGCTCTTCCATATCCCTGATTGTACATATCCCTGATTGTACACGCTCGATGAGGAATAAAAAAACAGCCCGTTTGGCAGTTCGCGGCAAATGCGTCGGAGAGGCTGCCAAACGGGCTGTTTCGAAAACCAAACGCTCGAAACGTTGGATCAAACAACCAATTCTGGATCCTGGCCGGGGGTCGGGATCCAGTACTTGCCATCCGCTCCCGGCTCGATGGGGGCCTCGTCGTCAAAAGAATCGAGGGCATCGAAGTTCGCGAGCGCGATTTTGCTGTTCAGGCACTGATCCCACTTCAATGGCTTGCCGGTGTAGGTTGCCATGCGTCCCATGATGCTGGTCATGGTGCTCGTGGCACCGTAATCTCCTTCGTTGGGAATCTCGCCGCGACGAATCGCAGCGAACATATCGACGTGTTCCTGAGCCCAGCCGTTTTCACCCGCCGGGGCTCGCCACACGATTTCTTTGTTTTTGTTGTAAATCTTGCCGCCGCTGATGTCGCACCAGCCGTTGGTCCCATGGGCGAATTCGGTCACCGAATTCCAACAGCCAGGGATATGGCGACACTGGCTCAGCAACTTGGTGCCATTGGGATACGTGAATTCGACAAAATGGTGGTCGAAGATTTGGCCACTGTCCTCGCCTGTCCGGACTTGACGCCCCCCTTGGCCTTGTGCCTCAGCAGGATGGTCGTTCATCAACCAATTGATCACGTCGAGGTTGTGAATGTGCTGCTCGACGATATGGTCGCCACTCAACCAGTTGAAGTAGTACCAGTTGTTGAGTTGATACTCGAGTTCGGTCTGCCCGGCTTGACGGTTGCGTGTCCAGACCCCGTCTCCATTCCAGTAGGCCCTCGTCAGGATGATTTCGCCGATCGCACCATCCTGAAGCATCTTGATCGTGGACTTGTAGTCGGATTGATGCCGTCGCTGCAGACCAACTTGAACAACGAGATTCTTCTCCTTGGCAATCTTGTTGGCCTCCAAGACGCGGCGAACCCCGGGGGCGTCCGTGGCAACCGGCTTTTCCATGAAGACATGCTTGCCCGCCTTCACCGCTGCCTCAAAGTGGAGGGGACGAAAGCCAGGTGGCGATGTCAGAATCACCATGTCGACGTCCGAAGCCAACACCTCTTTGTAACTCTCGACACCCAAGAAAACTTTGGCGTCCACATTCTTCTCATGGTCCTTCTTGAGTTCCTTGAGAGCTTGGTCGGCGCGGAATTGGAATGGATCGGCCATCGCCGTCAGCTTGACCCGATTGGAGTCGCTGTTGGTGTCGAGCGCTTGCTTGGCAGCACCCGTCCCCCGTCCTCCGCAACCGATCAACCCCAACCGGATCGTGTCGCTCCCCTGGGCATGCGCCGAACGCGCAATCGGAAGCGCGGCAACTGCACCCGCAATTGCCGTACTCTTCAGGAATCCGCGACGCTTGGCATCGATGGAATGGGACGCCGTAGAAGGAGTGGAGATTGGTTTCGAACTCATCGGTGCTGAAACTCCCATCAAAGGTGGTTGTGATTGTCGGATCCCTTGGCCGAGAAAAAAGGAGTGTTTCACGAAGGACCTGTTCGGTGAGGGTACCGAACTCCGGAGAAGATAAGTCAGGTTCGATCGGACCAACGTGAAACACCGGCGGGCTTAGCCTTGGAGATGAGATTGGAAATCCAAACTCCCAAAACCCACTGCTAAGGGTTGCTCTCAGCAACCAAGGTGAAACTATAACCCACCCCACCAAGATCGCAATGGAGCACCCTACTACCCCGTACCCTCGAGCTACCCCGTACCTACGAGGCCTTCATTAGATCCGCTAATCCGAACTGCCGGTTCGGAGCCTCAGCCACCCAAGATCCACTGAGCCAGCAGCGCGGGCTCGCATTCGGCAATGTCGTCCGGAATCTTGGGACCGAACGACGCAAAGCCCACCGGCAAGCGGGCGTCGCTCAAGAACGAACAGAAACCTCCCAACCCACCCGCTTCGTCGAGCCGCGAGAGGAGCAAATGGGTGGGGGAGAGCCCCTGGTACCAATCCAGCAAACGACTCGCGTGGGTCGTGGCCGTGGTCGCGCTCAGAGCCACGTGCGTTTGCGCAAGAGCGAGTTCGCTGACGATCGAACGCCACATCTCCATCCCATGGATGTCGCCGATAGGAATGCTCGGAATATCGATCGCGATCCAATTTCCCCGCTCGATACCCGCCGCTACCACAGCCGCCAACTTCGGTGCATCGATTTGTTCGTACCCCCAGCCCATCAGGTCGCAGTAGTCGGCCAGCCGTGGGTGGGGAGGTTGCGAAGGGTGGAGGCATGCGATCACCCTAGGGTGAAACCCGCAATGAATCGCGGCGAAGTACGCAAGCTTGGCAACAGCGCTGGATTTCCCGTGTCCCGCCGGTCCGACCACGGCAACCGCACCGGTTGCATCCCAGGATCGCGATGGACAATCGGTAAGGATTTCGCGCCGAAGTATCTGCGCCAGGTGCGCTCGCAACACCCATGCATCGCTCACTTCAGCACCCAGTTGCGACATCGCTTCGCCGAGCCAGGCTTCGATTTGTTCTTTGGGCACGTCGCGAAGGAGGAGATCCGCCGCAACCTGGATGTAGGTTCGAGGATAGGAGATTGCCTGGTTGAGAGTCGACCCGTTCATTAGGCCAACCCCCGGCAGCCCGATCGTTTCCTCCGGTTGCGGGGAAGTATCCTCGGGGGTATCCGTCCCTTCGCTCTCCACCGGCGCCGCCGATGACGCGGTCACTTCGACGCGAGGTCGATACCAGGAGAAGCGGGACCGAGGCTTGAGCTTGGTCTCGAGAATGATCGCATCGGGCCCCAGCTCGAGGCGAATCTGGCGGAGGGCTTCGGACAGATCGCGCGCGCGAAACGATTTGATTCGGATCGGAGCGTTCATGCGGTGGACTCGTCGGTTACCATGCCAATCGATTCAATGCTCGTATCTCGCGACACTTCGTTGAAGGACAAAACCCGCAGGTCGGGGATCGATTCGTGGGTGATCTGGCGGAGCGCGAGTCGGATCTTCGGCGAGACCAAAACACAGCGGGGCCGACCCAATGCGTCGAGCTTTTGAAGGTGCTCGGCGATCCGAGCGCAGATTCGGCTAGCCGCGTCCGGCGAAAGTCTCAGAAACACGCCCCGTTCGGTTGTCTCCGCGCTAGCAGCGATACGATCCTCGATCACCGGATCGAGAGTGATGACGCGCAGCGTTCCCGCCTCGTCCCGATAGCGATGCGAGATCGTTCGAGCCATGCGATGGCGCACATATTCGGTGAGCCAGAGCGGATCCTTGACGCGGTGCGCGTAATCGCCGAGTGTTTCGATAATCATCCCCAGTTGCCGGATCGGGATGTCTTCGCGCAGGAGATTCTGAAGCACCTGCTGAACCTCGCCGAGCTTCAGCGTTCCCGGGATCAATTCGTCGACAATGGTCGCGTTGGTTTTCTTGAGTTGGTCGATCAGTTGCTTGGCGACCTCGCGGGTCAGAAGCTCGTCGGCATGCTTGCGCGCTGCCTCTTGAACGTGGGTGGCCAGAACCGCGCCGCACTCGACCACGTGGTAACCGTACATTTCCGCTTGCTGCCTGGAGCGCGGGTCGATCCAGAACGCTTTGCGACCAAATGCGGGGTCGGTCGTCTCCTCTCCTTCCGGAGTTCCGAGCGTGAGTCCCTTGTCGATCGCCAGCAGGCGATCGGGGCGAAGGTAGCCTGAGGCAATCCGATTGCCGGCCATCGACAGCTCGTATTTCGTTTCGGGAAGGCTCATCCGATCCTTGATGCGAACCATCGGAAGAAGAATTCCCATTTCGGTCGCGAGGGTTGCTCGAACCGTCGAGATGCGTTTCATCAAGTCCCCTCCCCGATTGGGATCGGCCAGGACGATCAGACGCGCTCCGAGTTCGAGCCGAATCGGATCGACCTCGAGGTACTCCTCCACCTTTTTCTCCGGGACGGCTTTCGCCGCTTGGTCGGCTTCTTGCTGGCGACGAAGCGTTTGCTTGGCTTCCTCTTTCTGTTGGCGTTGGAGCAAGAACGCCAATCCGATGCATCCTCCACCCATCGTCAGCATGGGAAGAGCAGGCAGCTTGGAAAACACGAGCAAGCACAAGAAGATTCCCGCCACCACCAACGCGGGGGGCTTGGCGAAAATCTGCCGGATAAATTCGCCGGAGAAATCCGACTTCTGCGTGCTCCGCGTGGTTAGCAACGCGGCTGCCAACGAAATCAGAAACGCCGGAACCTGGCTGACCAGTCCGTCGCCGATCGTCAATTTGGAATAAACCTGCGCCGACTCAGCGATCGTCATGTCGAAGTACATGTATCCCATGTACAAACCGCCGACGAGGTTGATGAAGGTGATGGCGATCCCCGCGATGGCATCTCCCCGCACGAACTTGCTCGCTCCATCCATCGCCCCGTAGAAGTCTGCTTGCCGCGTCACTTCCTCGCGCCGACGCTGGGCTTCCTTCTCGTCGATCGCACCCGCTGCCAAGTCGGCGTCGATCGCCATCTGGCGACCCGGCATGCCATCCAACGCAAAGCGCGCAGCAACCTCGCCAATTCGAGTCGCTCCTTTGGTGATCACGATGAAATTGATCAAGAAGATGATCACGAACAGAATCAAGCCAACTTCGATGCGGTCCCCCGCGACGAACTCGCCGAACGCTTCGATCACCCGCCCCGCCGTCCCCGCACCAGCACTGCCGTCACGGGTCAGAATCAATCGGGTCGTCGCCAAGTTGAGCACCAGCCGCGACAGCGTCGTCGCCACCAGCATCGCGGGAAAGATGTTGAACTCGAGGGGCGACCCGACGTAAATCGTCGTCAGCAGGATGATCACCGCCAGAGCGACGTTGGCCGACAGCAGGATGTCGAGCAAGCCGGTCGGCAGCGGCATCAAAATCACCACGATGCACGCGATGATCGAGACCGGAACGATCGCGTCGCGATAGCGGTAAAACAGTTGGGTCCAAGCCCCCATGGCTCACCATCTCTAGCAGGATACCGAAGTTGTGCCGGACGGATCCGGCGAGCTAGGAAACTACCCAGAGCGTCCCCCCGATGTCCATATCGTTTCGGGATCTGGCATTGCAAAACCCCGCCGTTCCCTCGATAACCTCAGGCTCTCCCTACCCCACCTCGTGACTCACCCAACCACTCCAGGGATGTCCAAGGAAAAAATCAAAAACGCGAACTCCTACTCCCTCGTCTCCCCACGCTTCTGGCATGGGATGCGGTTCCCGTACTGGCTCAGCCTCCTTCGGAAAAACCGTTTTGATATCGCCTGGTCCCGCGCGCACTTGGCCGCCGGCGTGTCGGTCTTCGCTCCATGGAATGATTTGCTAGCCTTCATTCAACACGGGCTGCACGGGAGAGCGATCGAGCAAACGCCATTGGCAGGCCCACCGATTTTCGTGCTCGGGCACTGGCGAAGCGGGACGACGCTCCTGCACGAATATTTGGCGCTCGACCAGCGGTTTGCGTCCCCGACGACATTCCAATGCTTCGCCCCCTGGCACTTCTTGCTGACCGAAGGGTTGTTCACTCGTTTCGGAGGCTTTTTGTTGCCGGAGCGAAGACCGATGGACAACATGAAGGCGGGTTGGTCGCTGCCGCAAGAAGATGAGTTCGCGTTGATGAACTTGGGGGCGCCGACTCCCTACCTCCGCATCTTGTTTCCCAATCATCCAGTCCCCTACGAAGGGACACTCTCGAGCGACTCCTTTTCACGCGAGGAATTGGAGGCATGGAAACAGAAGTTCGACTGGTTTCTGCGCGCGGTGACTTACAAGGTCCAGAAGCCATTGATCTTGAAAAGCCCGCCCCACACCGGTCGCCTTGGGATCCTGCGGGCCATGTACCCTGAGGCCAAGTTCGTGCACATCGTGCGCGATCCTCGCAAGGTGTACCCCTCCACATTGAAGCTGTGGAAAACCCTGGACGAAATCCAGTCGCTTCAGTCTCCGACCGACGAGACGCGGATTCGGGAGTTCGTTTTGCGAACGCTCCCCACCATGTACACATCTTTCGAAGCCGACCGCATCGGACTGCCGGACTCGCAGATCATCGATCTTCGCTACGAAGATTTCATCGTCGATCCCGTGTCAGCCATGCAACGAATCTATGAGCAACTGCAACTCGGCGGCTTCGAATCCATGCGTGATAGAATTGTGGAAAAGACTTCCCTCGAGCGGGATTACCAAACCAACCGGTTGGAAATGACCCCCGAGGAAGAGCGGATGGTGATGGACGCCTGGAGCGATTACGCGCGCCGTTACCACTACGATCGCTAGCCACATTTTTCAGCGCCCCAAACCACCCCGGTTCGGACCGAACGTCCAAAGCGCCAACCCCAGCAGCAAAACGGGCCCCAACATCAGCCATGCATTCAGGCTCAACTTTTGGGTCGTCCACGGCGGACCGAGAAGGGAGGGGGGCCCCAGCGGCGGTGCGGTGGTGTTCGTCGCGGTGGTATTCGTCGCGGCTTCGGGTGGAATCGGCGCGGCGACTGGGAGACCGGGAGGGACCGACAGGTCCGCCGACGCATTGACTGGCGCTCCGGTTTCGACCATCGGAAACTTCACCATCCCCAGCGCGGGTAGCAACAAGGCCAGCGCGCTAGCGGCACAAATCAAGATCAAGCCTGTAAATTTCATCCTGGCATCCGGGGAATCGTTTTCTGCGAACCTCTCGGTATCCGATAGCAAATTCGCCCCATGCGAGGAAGACCAGTGGGTGAAACGCTCCCTCCGCGGCGGTCGTTCGCCGTGCAAGATTCAGCGATCTGGATAGAATGTGTCCGCGTAGCGATCATTGATGTCATTGACTTGGAGCAGACCGATTCCTTATGCCCCAGCCCTCAAGCCACTTTATCAACCGCGAACTCAGTTGGCTCGAATTCAACCAGCGGGTGCTCGATCAGGCCCTTTATTCGAAGGTCCCGGCGCTCGAGCGGCTCAAGTTTCTGGCGATCACTTTCAGCAACATGGACGAGTTCTTCATGGTTCGCGTCGGCGGTCTGCAGCTCCAGCAAGCCCAGGGAATCGATTCTCCGGATCCCAGCGGAACGACGGTCACCGGTCAGTTGTCGGCGATCTACGAGCGGGTCAATACGATCATCCGGGACCAATACGAGTGTTTTTTGAATTCGATCGAGCCGGCCTTGGCAGAGGATGGCTTGGAACGGGTTACGGCATCGATGGCCAAGGCGCCGCAGCTCGACGCCATGCATCGGTTCTTCGACGAAGAGGTCTATCCGGTGTTGTCCCCGATGGATTTGGATCCCGACGCGCCGTTTCCGCTCCTGTCGAATCTCGGTTTCTATCTTTGTTTGCGGATGGCCAGCGGAGATTCCGAGTCGCCGCATCGATTCGCTTTTATTCCGCTCGGGAAAGCCATTTCGCGGTTCGTCACGCTCCCGAGCGATCGCGGCTACAGCTATGCATTGCTCGAGGACGTGATTGCGCAGCATGCCCATCAGTACTATCCTGGGAAACGGATCGACGAGTGCATCGCGTTTCGCGTCACTCGCAATGCGGACATCTCGGTTCGCGAGGATAGCGCCGCCGATTTGATGATGGGGATGGAGCAGGTGCTGACCTCGCGGCGTTCGGCGGATTTCGTCCGCCTGGAGATCGCACAGGACGTCTCGGACATCACCCTCGATTTTTTGAAATCGTGCATCGGGATTCAAGATCGGGACGTATTTCGGATCCCGGGTCCCCTCGACTTGTCGGTCATGATGCAACTGACCGACATCGAAGGCTTTCCCGCCCTGCGCGATACGGCGTGGCCTCCGCAGCGATCTCCGTTGCTCGATCCGTCCAAGTCGATGTTCCAATCGATTGCGGACCAAGACATTCTGCTCTGTCATCCGTACGAGAGTTTCGAACCGGTGCTTCGATTGATCGAGGAAGCGGCCATCGACCCGGATGTGTTGGCGATTAAGCAAACTCTGTATCGCACCAGCCGCAAAAGCCCGATCGTCGAGGCTCTCAAGAAGGCCGCCGAGCGGGGCAAGTACGTGACGGCGGTCGTCGAGTTGAAGGCGCGATTCGACGAAGCTCGGAATATCGAATGGGCGAGGGAGCTCGAACGGTCGGGCGTGCAAGTGGTCTATGGAGTTCGGGGGCTAAAGACACACGCCAAGGTCTGCATCGTCGTGCGGCGGGAATCCTCGGGGGTGGTGCGGTACGTGCATTTCGGGACCGGCAATTACAACGAATCCACCGCTCGGATGTACAGCGACATCAGCTACCTGACTTGCGACGAATCTCTCGGCAAAGACGCCTCGGCGTTCTTCAATGCCGTCACCGGATACAGCCAACCGCATCCCTATGAAAAGCTCGAGTCGGCGCCGTTGGGGCTGCGCAAAAAGCTGATCTCGCTGATCGATGGCGAGACCCAGCGGAAACAGATGGGACAAAAGGCCTACATCGTCGCCAAGATGAATTCGCTAGTCGACTCGGAGATTATCGAAGCCCTTTACCGCGCCAGCCAGGCCGGTGTCATCATTCGACTCAATGTGCGAGGCATTTGCTGCCTGCGCCCAGGCGTTCCCGGGCTCAGCGAGAACATTCAAGTCATCAGTATCGTCGATCGCTTTCTCGAGCATGCGCGCATCCTGTACTTCTTTCACGGCGGCGAGGATGCGGTCTTTATCAGCAGCGCGGACTGGATGCCTCGATCGCTGGATCGCCGCATCGAACTGCTGGTCCCTGTGGAAGACCCCGCGTCGCAGCGCCGCCTGGTCGAGATTCTCGACACCTATTTCCGAGACAACCAAAACGCGTGGGAATTGCAGAGCGATGGCCGCTACCGTCGACTCGAGTGCAAGGGAGGACAATCCAAGTTCCGGGCGCAGAAGCTCATGTATCAGAATGCCGTCGAAGCGGTGAAAATGGCGGAACAAGCGGCACGAACTCGCTTCGAACCCCATCGACCTACGGTCGCCAAAGAGTAACGCGTTATCGCTTCGGATCGACTGGGAACTGCAGACGGCCGATCTGCGTTGCTCGACCGTTCAGCGGATCGGCATCGAACCAAGTGGCAGATACCCGCACGTCCTCAGTGGCAACATGGAAGGTATTGGGGTCGAAGGTCAGGGTCGTACGAAGTACCGGTTCGATCTCGCGGCCCAGAATGCTCCGATACGGACCGGTCATGCCGACATCGCACTGGAACGCAGTACCCCCTGGAAGAATTTGTTCATCGGCTGTGGGAACATGGGTGTGGGTTCCAAGCACCGCCGTCACCCGTCCATCGAGGTAGTATCCCATGGCTTGTTTGTCGCTGGTCGCTTCGCCATGCATGTCCACCACCCGAATTCGAACTGATTCAGGAAGCTCCGCCAAGACGCGATCGGCCGCTTCGAACGGGCAATTGACGGGTCGCATAAAGACCCGGCCGAGCAAGCTCATGATCGCGATCGGGATCCCATCTGCAGTTTTGACGAGGCAGTGATCCCGGCCGGGTGCTTTGTCGGGAAAATTCGCGGGCTTGACGATATTGCTTTGGGACCGCAGCGCCTTTTCGATCTCCCGCTTCTTGTAGATGTGGTCGCCGAGCGTGATGGCATCGATCCCAGCCGCCACGAGTTGTTCGTATTGCTTGACCGTCAACCCCGCTCCATCGGCGGCGTTCTCGGCATTGGCAACGATCAAGTCGCATCCAGCCTCGCGCAGCATTCCGACCGCTGCACAAGCTGCCGTCATCCCGGGCTTGCCGACAATATCGCCAATCAAGACGACGCGGAGCTGGCCTACTGCTTTTTTCGGAACATCCAAGGGCATGGCGATCCAGGTTTTCTTCGAGCAAAGGATTAGGGAGCGGGAGGACCGCATTATATTCTCCGCCAGCGAGCCTCGGGGCGTTTGCAGATCGCCGGATGCCCAATTCTTGGAATTCCACATCCGACAACTTCAGGAATACCTGGTGAGGAGACTTGCCATCGAACGCGAGACGAACACCGCTCGGAGGATTGCCGATTCGAATTCGTGGTGGAGTATAATAGAAGTTGTCTTTCTGACCGTTCCAGGAGCTTGAGCCATGATTCTCCGCACCTTGCATTTGAGTCTCGCCGAATACGATGCGATGGTTCTCAAGGGAGCCTTCGATGTTTTGAACCGGCGGGTCGAGTTGATTCGAGGAGAGATTGTTGAAATGAATCCCGCAGGACCGCTTCATGATGATTACATCACGTACCTCAACAACTGGTCATCGGATTCGCGCGATAAAAAAGTGACGCAGATCACTTCTCAAACAGGGATCGATATGCCGGAAGTGCAGAGCCGACCCGAGCCGGACGTCTTTTGGGTGCGCCGAGCGCGTTATCGCGATGGCCATCCTCAAGCCGCCGACGTCCAGCTTGCCATCGAAGTCGCCGACAGCTCGCTGGAGAAGGACCTCGAAATCAAGCGTCATCTGTACGCCGAAGTCGGCATCGTCGAGTACTGGATCGTGGATTGTCAGAACCGATGCGTCCATGTATTTCGGGATCCCGAAGGAACCGATTACCGATCGCATCGGATCGCATCGAGCACCGAAACGATCTCCCCCCGCATCGCACCCGACGCCCATCTCGACCTAGACGATTTGTTCGCAGGTGAATAGTCGAACAGCTGTCCTCAGCTGTTCCTACACTGCGTTTCTCATCGCCTGAACGCCCCCATCTTGCCGTGTTACTGCGAATCAGAAAATCCTCGGCACGGTGGAAGAGCTCGCGACGACTTCCTGTTGGCCACGCTGGGTACGAGCCCGCCACAGGCGGATCTGAGACAGTTGAGGACAACTGCTCTACGTGGGACACGCTACTTCTTTTCATCGGAGCCTACCGTGTTCAGCAGCGCTAGAACTGTCTCGATTTCCTCGTGCGCCCTTTCGGAGGCTTTGACGAGCAGTACCGAGCCGATCAAATGGCAAACAGCAGTTCCACCATCCTCTTGCCATTCGCCTGGTCGCACCATTCTTTGGATCGTACTGACGATGTGTTCCCCTTCCCGATTGCTGCTTGCCAGGTGCGCGAGGTTGTACACGAGAACCGTGTAGGGGGCACTCTTTCCACCGGTTATCTCTAGATAATCCTCGTGAACGACGTAGTCCAAAGCCAAAGGGTCAAGGATTCGCCGCAAAACACTTCGGAGACTCCCCTTCGTTTTGATGGTGATCGGTTCCTCTGGGGTAGCATTTTCTTCCTCCAAACCCCTATTATTGAGATGGATCTCGAACCCATACATGTCGGACATGGAAATCACCACGTCCCTGATAGGTTGATTGTCGAAGCTGAACTCCCCTTCTTGATCGAGCTTTCGACGCATTTTCTCACGGGCCCGAAGGGCGTTTTCACCCCGAGTCAGCCAATCCGGTTTCTCACCCTGCGGCTTGACCCAAGTGATCTCAGGCGTAATACCTCCCATGCCTCCCATCGGACGAACGGGTTCGTGCTCCTGGGCCACGAGCAACGACGCGCCATAAACCACCGCAATGTAAACCACCCCAACTAGCAAAACCGGTACCGACCAAACCCAACGGTTTCTTTGCAATCCCGATCGCCTCGTCATGATTCAGTCTCCCGTTTGATGAAAAGTTACTAAGCCAAAAGTGTGATGAGTGTTTCTAGGGTTGAACGTTGGGTGCTAACGCCGCCAACACTTGGATGATCTGCTCGTGTTCGGACTCCGTGGCGCGAACGAGCAGAATCGGGCCATTGAGGGTCATGGAAATCGACTCGGACTCGCCTGTGCCCAGCATGCGTTTGAGTACCTGCACAACCTCCACCGCTTCGAGATTCGTGTCGGACACATGCGACAAACAGTAGCGGCGCAGCGTCGGATTATCTCGCACGTACTCCAGGTCGGCGACCTCGATCCCCGACGGGCGTACGATGTATCCCAAGTCACGCGGTCCCAGCAGCCATTGCAGAATCTGCTTGCGTGTCGCACGATGGCGCATCTGAACCGTAGACTCGAATTCAGACGCCTCGGATCCCTCGGTGACATAACCTCGGTAATCCAAGGTGATCGGTGCCAACAGTTCCGCGATCGCTTGCTCCAGCGGCAACTCATTCCAATCGACCTCGATCGTCTCGTCCAAGTCGTTGAGGATCTTGTCCTCCGGAGTCGGGGGCAAGGGAACCACTTTCCATTCGACGATTGACGGTTGCGGGATGCTGGCAGGTGGCGAGTCTCCCTTGTACAAGGTGGGAACCGGTACGCGCGACCCCGGGGAGGGAAGCAAGGTCGAGCAAAGGCCAATGCCGCCGATCGCTACGACTCCGGCAATCGCAAACTTCAGCAGTCGCGCTCGTATCGCTTGTGAATCCGATGAGTTCCGCAAGGTCGCTGGCAGCAGTGCGTCGAGTGGATGCTGGACATGGGCTAGGCACTGCTCGAGCAATCCGGAGACTTCGCTCGCCGAGGCGTAGCGATCCTTGGGATCCTTGGCCATGAGGATTTCGACGATTTGCGTTAGCCAGCCCGGAATCTCGGGATTGAGCTCACGAATCGGTTTGGGTTGCGACTCTCGAATCTTTTGAAGCACGCCGAGCGATGTCTCTGCGCGAAACGGAGGACGACCCGTACACATGGCGTACAGAACACTTCCAGCGCTGAACAGATCGCTTTGAACGCTCAGCTTCTCCCCGCGCGCTTGCTCGGGGGACATGTACTGAGGAGTCCCCGGCAAAACCCCAGACGCAGTCGCGTTGGCATCGTCGATGGCTTGGGCAAGTCCGAAATCGGTGAGCAGAGCGCGGTCGATTCCCTCTTCGAGAAGGACGTTCGCTGGTTTCACGTCGCGATGGATCAAACCTTGGGCATGGGCTGCAGCCAAACCGGCGGTGACTTGTTTGCCGATCCGCAGGATTTGCTTGAGCTCGAGCGGGCCGACACGATCGATGCGCGCCTGCAGCGACTCGCCGGGGACATAACGCATGACAAGGTAGGGGACTTCGCGATCGGCATCGACGTCGTAGATCGGGACGACATCTTCGTGGACGACTGCAGCCGCAGCCCGAGCTTCCTTGGCGAACCGATGACGGGCCGTTCCGTGGAAGGCTAATGTGGGAGCCAAGACCTTGATCGCGACCGTGCGATGCAGCTCGGTGTCAAAACCCTTGAATACGATCCCCATGCCACCGGAGCCCAGCAACCGCTCGATGTCGTAACGCCCGATCCGACCAAGCATCTCGGGGTGGGACGGCGGCGAGAGGAGTTTTCTCGACAGAGCCTCGGCCCATTCATCGGGTCGAGCAATATGGCTGCGGTCGGTGTGCGAAGAAAGCACTTCGCGCGCTTGCGACCAATCCCCTTCTTCGCCGGCCAAAGCATGCAGTTTGGTTCGGCAGGTAGAGCACTGCTCGAGATGCTGCAGCCAGGCATCGGAGTCGGCATCGCTGACACTGCCGACGAGCAAGTCGTGGAGTTGGTCGCGGCTGCAGCATGCTGGATGATGCGGAGTTGTCATTCGCTGGTCTCCCACTGCTTCACCAATTTTCGGATCCGATCCATGATGCGGCAACGACTCAGGTAAACGACACCTTCGCGAACGCCGAGCGACTGGGCGACCTCAGCGATAGGGCGTTCCTCGATGGTCGATAACCAGAATGCTTGCCAGGTCGATTCCGCTGCGGTTCTTCGCACCTCGGTTGCCGCCCTTGAAAAAATTTCCCAGCGATACTCAAAGTCCCAAAACGTGGTGGTGGCCGACTCGCGCTGCACCAAATCGTCCCACGGGATATTGGAACCGAACTCGGGGCGCGTGGCGCGGCGCGTGATCAAGTCGAGGGCTTTGTTCCGAGCGATCCGAAACAACCAAGGCCGGAACCCGGTGCGCTCCTCGCGGTCCAGCCATTGCTGGATCGACTTGGAGACTGCCAAGAGAACTTCTTGGACCACATTGTCGGCGTCAGCGGTTTGAAGTCCAATGCGTTTGGCGGTTCGGTGGATCACGGGTGAATAGATTTCGGTGAAGTCTTGCCAAGCGACCGCATCGGCCGAATCCCGAAGCTTCAGCAGCAGACTGGCTCGTGTTTCGGGGTTGAGGTCATGCATCGTGGGGAAAACTCTCGGATAGAACGGACCGGCCGTCTGGGTCGGTATCCTTTCCAGGATGCCCGGCTGATAAGAAAACGCAACCAGATGCGGAATCTTTCTGGGGGAATCGGCAGACTAAGGGAATTTTGTGCCACTCACGAATGGTTTCTCGGCGCGGCGATACAGCCTGCAACTCCTCTTGGTTGGCCACGCTGGGTAGGAGCCCGCCACAGGCGGATCTGAGACAGTTGAGGACAACTGCTCTACGTTTTACCGAGTAGAACAGCTGTCCTCAGCTGTTCTTACCCTGCGTTGCTCATCGCCTGAACGCCCCCATCTTGCCACGCTGCTGCGAATCAGAAACTCCTCGGCGCAGCGATTTAGACTGCGACTCCTCTTAGTTGGCCACGCTGGACAGGAGCCCGCCACAGGCGGATCTGAGACAGTTGGGGACAACTGCTCTACATGGGCTCCGTAGAACAGCTGTCCTCAGCTGTTCCTACACTGCGTTTCTCATTGCCTGAACGCCCCTATCTTGCCGTGCGACTGCGAATCAGAAACTCCTCGGCTCGGTGGAAGAGCTCGCGACGACTTCCTGTTGGCCACGCTGGGTACGAGCCCGCCACAGGCGGATCTGAGACAGTTGAGGACAACTGCTCTACGTTTTACCGAGATAGGGGTAGGGAAGACCATCGGCGTGATACTGGTATACTGAAGGCCGCCCGCTCCAACGTCGAAGCCCATCAGCTTCGTTCCCGACCCTTCCGGAATTGGCAATCGTAGAATCGATGAAAAAAGCAGCGAGTTCCTATATCGAGATTCGCGGAGCCCGGACCCACAATCTGCAAAAGGTGGATCTCGATATCCCGCGCGGCAAACTGACAGTCTTGACCGGTGTCAGCGGCAGTGGCAAAAGCTCCCTCGCATTCGATACCCTCTTCGCGGAAGGCCAGCGGCAATACCTGCAGAGCCTGTCGAGCTACACGCGTCAGTTCGTCGACCAGATGGAACGTCCGCAAGTCGATTCCATCCGTGGATTGCAACCTTCGCTTTGCATCGATCAACACCAGGGAGTCTTCAGCCCTCGCAGCACCGTCGGCACGATCAGCGAGATCTATGATTTTCTTCGACTGCTCATGGCGAGGGGCGGGATCCCTGCGTGCCATCGCTGCGGCCGCCCCATCGATCGCCAAGCCCCCTCTTCCATCCTGGCTTCGATCCTAAAGTTGCCTGCCGGAACAAAACTCACCCTCCTGGCACCGATGGTGCTCAGCCGCAAAGGAAGCCACGCCGATGTCTTTGAGCGGATGATCCAAGCAGGCCTCGTGCGCGCCAAAGTCGATGGCGAATTCATGGAACTCGAAGAACCACCCGTTCTCGCTCCCCGGCGCGAGCATTCGATCTCCGGTGTCGTCGATCGGGTTGTTCTTCGCCCAGACAACACGGAACGGATCGAACAAGCGATCCTGTCGGCGCTGTCGCTGACCAATGGTCTGGTGGCTGCGTATTGCCAGTCCCCGGGTAGCCGCGATGACGAGGGAGTCGAGCATCTCTACTCCACGCGCTATGCGTGCGTCGAATGCGGTGTGAACATGCCGGAACTGGAACCGAGGACCTTCAGTTTCAACAGCGCCTACGGAGCATGCCCCAAGTGCGAAGGCTTTGGCCATCTCGAATCGCCATCGCGCGAGCCATGTCCCGCATGCCACGGAGCCCGATTGCGGCCCGAATCTCTCGCGGTTCGATTCGCCGGGAAATCGATCGCGGAACTGGTCAGCATGCCGCTGGGCGATTGCCATGCCTGGCTGGAGCAACTGAGCATCGAAGGGGACCAACAACGCATCGTCGGCCCGATCCTCAAGGAGATTCTCCCCCGCCTGCAATACCTGCACCAAGTCGGTTTGTCCTACCTGACCCTGGATCGTCCCGCCGAAACCCTCAGCGGCGGCGAATTGCAGCGCGTGCGATTGGCAACCAGCGTCGGCACGGGATTGATCGGCGTCTGTTACGTACTCGATGAACCATCGATCGGACTGCACCCTCGCGACACCCAGCGGCTCATCGCGATCCTGCGATCGCTGCAACAACAAGGCAACACCGTGGTGGTCGTCGAACACGACGAGATGTTGATGCGCGCCGCCGATCTGCTCGTCGATATCGGTCCCGGCGCAGGACGCCACGGTGGCCGGATCGTCGCTTCGGGTTCTCCCAAACAAGTCCAAAAAGTTTCCGAGTCGGTGACCGGACAATACCTGATCGGTCACCAGCAAGTCGTTCGCTCCGAGCATCGTCCGGTCGACGCACAGCACACGCACCTCGCCATCCAAGGGATCACCAAGAACAATCTCAATGATGTCTCGGTTCGCATTCCTCTGGGCCGGTTGGTTGGGATCACCGGAGTCAGCGGCAGCGGCAAAAGCACACTCGTTCACGATACGCTCGTCCTCGCCGTGGCCTCGCATTTGGCAGGAACGAAGGTCGCTCGCCATTGGCGCGATCTCCGAGGGCTCGAGTCGATCGACCGACTGATCGAAGTGGATCAGTCCCCCATCGGCCGATCTCCTCGCAGCGTGCCCGCCACGTACGTGGGGTTGTGGGACGATATTCGAAAGATCTTTGCCGCGACGCGGGATGCCAAGCAACGAGGCTTCGCTGCCGCCCGATTCAGTTTCAATGCCGGCCCAGGACGATGCGAAACCTGCGCCGGTCAAGGGCGACTCAAACTGGAGATGAGCTTTCTCGAAGATGTCGACGTCCCGTGCTCCACCTGCAACGGGCGACGCTTCAATCGAGCCACCCTCGCCGTCCACTTCAAAGGAAAGAACATCGCACAGGTCCTGGACATGACGGTCGATGAAGCAGCCAACTTCTTCGATAGCTTCGATAGCCTGCACCGCGTCTTGAGAAAGTTGCAGGATGTCGGGTTGGGCTACATCACGCTCGGACAGCGAGCGACCACCCTCAGCGGAGGGGAAGCCCAGCGATTGAAGCTAGCAAATGAATTAGGTCGCGGGACCAGCGATCGAACGTTGTATGTCTTGGACGAGCCGACGACCGGGTTGCATTTATCGGATGTTGCCCGCTTGGTGTCGGTGCTTCAAGGTCTGGTGGACAGTGGGCACACGGTGGTGGTGATCGAGCATCACATGGATTTGATTCGGAGTTGCGATTGGGTGATCGATTTGGGTCCGGAGGGAGGAGTTGGGGGTGGTCGGATCCTCGGCGAGGGTCCACCGGGTCGAATTGCCGAGATGGATACATCGACCGGCCTGGCGCTGCGTGACGTGAACGATGTCACTTGAGAAGACCGACGCGATCGTCCTCCGCACTGTCCCGTGGAGCGAGACCAGTTTGGTGGTCACGTTGTGGACGGAGGGATTTGGGAAGATTTCCGCGATTGCCAAGGGAGCGCGGCGGCTGAAGAGCCCGTTCGAATCTGCTCTTGACCTGCTGAGTCGGTCGTCCGTAGTCTTCCTGGCGAAGACCGGAGATACCCTGGACTTGCTCACCGAAGCGAAGTTGCAGCGGCGTTTTCGATCCGCTAGCCGTGGATTGCTTCCGTTGTATTGTGGCTTTCACGCGGTGGAATTGACGCATGTGCTGACCGAACATCATCAACCGATCCCCGGTTGGATGGATTGGTTATCGCAAACGCTGACGGCTTTGGACGAGGGCGAGTGCGCATCAACCGCAACGTTGCGGTTCGAGTTGCACGCGCTGAGGATGCTGGGGTTATTGCCGAGCTTGGTGCAGTGCGTGGGTTGTGGCAGTCCGATCGATAGGGATCGCCCGACGGTGGCGTTGACCACATCGGGAGGAGGCGTTGCCTGTCCCGCGTGTTCGCCCGTCCATCGAAACGTCCTTCGTATTCAGACACAAACCGTTCGCATCCTGCAGAGAGCATCCGAGGCGAGCTTGAACGATCTCGAGTTTTCCATCCCCGCACCAGCCAGAAGCGAAACGCGATTCGTGATGGAGCATATCCTCAACCAGTTGTCCGATCGGCGACTGAGGTTGCTCCCGTTTTTGGAGGAGTTGAAGCGTTGAACCGCAATCGCAGCGAACGATTTTCTCCACCGCTTTCTCCGCCGCGCTCACGGGCGTTCTGGCGACTGACCGCAACGATCGGCACGATGCTGTCCTGCGTCGGGTGCGCGAGTTTAAATCCGTGGAAGGATGACGACGAATACTCGCGGGCCAAGAATGCGATCGATGGCTACGAGGATCGCGACGGAAACTGGATCCGGCCCGAAGGAGCCCGCGCCAATCGCCCGGTGAACAGCGACCTACCCAAATTCCTTCAGGACATCCCCGGCTTGGGGCAACGACCGATCAACAAGGAATCCGCCCGAACGAAGTACCGCGAGGCCGACCAACTGTTTGAAAAGGCCAAGAGCGCCCAAGGAACCGATCGACGCGATCTGTTTCGCAAAGCCGCGAAGCAGTACCAGGCTGCGGGCAAGGATTGGGCAAGCAGCGCCCTGGAGCAGGATGCCATGTTCATGGCCGCGGAAAGCTACTTTTTCGCTGAGGATTACCCCAAGGCGGAAAATCATTATGTCAAGCTCGTCAAGGAATATCCGCGAACGCGTTGGCAAGACCAGGTCGACCGTCGGCGCATGGAGATCGGGCATTACTGGCTCCAGTTCCCCGACAAATTTTACAACGTCAATTTCACCGATAACAAGCGTCCGTTGAACGACACCGAGAACCACGGCAAACGCGTCTTGGAAAAGATGCGGCTGGACAGCCCCACGAGCCGACTCGCGGACGATGTTACGATGGAAATCGCAAACACGGAATTCAAGCGCGAGAATTGGCCCGAGGCACTCGATGCGTATCGCGACTTGATCACCGTCTATCCCGACAGCCCGCATCAATTCGATGCCCATTTCCTGGGAGCCAAATCCGCACTCTTGGCGTACCAAGGTGCGCAGTACACCTCGGAGCCGCTCGACCAAGCGGAAAAACTCCTGTCGCAGATGGTCAAACAGTTTTCGGACAAGTCGCAAGAGAACAAAGACCAGATCCGCGAGATGATCGCCGAGGTCAAGTTTCGCAAGGCGGAGCGGCTGTACGAGGAATCTCAGTACCGAGCGAACAGGCAAGAATACAACGCAGCAAAGATCTACGCGGACAAGATCCTCGAGAATTATGAAGATACCCCGTTCGCCGACAAGGCTCGCGAAATCGTTGCCAAAGCAGACGGCAAACCGGCGGTGCCAACGCCGTATATGAACTGGATGACCACCGTCTTCCCGACTCGCGATAAAATCGGGCCGATCATCAAGGCCGCGGAAGAATCCCGCGCCAAGGAACCAACGGGAGTGATGGCATCCGGAGATGGGCCGATTCGACGATGAAACCGGGACGACTTCGATTCTGGCGCATCTGCTTACTCGGGTTCACCCTTTCGCTCGGACTCGCCTCGATCACCGGCTGCTTGGGGTACCGGTTCGGCAATGCCAACCTCTACCGCAACGACATTCGCACCATCCATGTGCCGGTGGTGCGAAGCGACAGCTTTCGCCCGGAACTCGGTGTCTTGTTGACCGAAGCAATTCAGAAAGAAGTCGAGAAGCGGACCCCGTATAAACTCACCCAGTCCTACAGCGCCGACTCCATCCTCAATGTGCGGCTGACCAGCGATGCCAAGCGGGTCAAAAGCGAAACCATCACCGACGAACCGCGACTATTGGAAACCGTACTGACTGTCGAGATGAGTTGGACCGACCGCCGAGGCATGTCCCTGATCGAGACCCGGTTCCTGCCGCCAGGGGAGGTCAGTCATTACTTTGCGGAACGAACCGATTTTGTCCCCGAAGCCGGTCAATCCATCGCGACATCCTTCCAACATGCTGCAGAACGACTCGCCGATCATATCGTCGACCAAATGGAAGCTCGTTGGTAGAGTAATCTTCATGAACACAGACCATCACCCCTTCACGACCACGCATATCCGCCATCGGCTATGGACCTACATCGGCCTTGCGATCTTCGGGTGCGGTTGCGACTTGTGGACCAAGCAAACGATCTTCAGCCAACTCGGTCTACCGGGCGAGCAGCCTCCCCTCTGGCTGATCGAAAACCACGTCGGTTTTGAAACCGCCGTCAATAAAGGGGCGTTGTTCGGTATGGGACAAGGCTTGGGCATGGTCTTTGGCGCGGTATCGATCATTGCGATTGTGGCGATTGCCATATGGTTGTTTGTCTTCCAAGCAGCCCGGTCGCCATGGCTCACCTTTGCATTGGGATTGATCACAGGAGGGATCCTGGGCAATCTCTACGATCGTTTGAACATCCCTGCCATGCCAGAGCCCTTCTCGGGAGGAGTGCGCGACTGGATCCTGCTCCGCTACGGCCAATACACCTGGCCCAATTTCAACATCGCCGACAGTTTGCTAGTCGTCGGTGCGGTTATGCTGGCGATTCACTCGTTGGGGCGGAGTGATGCGAAGCCGGCGAATGCAAGCGGAGCAAATCAAAGATCGGCGACGCCATCAGGGTCGTGACGACCGCCATGATCACCAGGATCGCGAACAGCTCCCCGGAAATCACTCCTCGCTGCAACCCGATATTGATGATGATCAACTCCATCAATCCCCGCGCATTCATCAGCGCGCCGATTCCGAGCGCCTCGCGGTTCGGAAGTCCCGTCGCCCGCGCCGCAGCCCAGCAAGCGAATCCCTTGCCGAGAATCGAGGCTATCAAAACCAATCCGCACATGCCCCACAGGTACCCGGAATTGAGCAACCCAATCCGCGTGTTAAGTCCGGAGTAGGTAAAGAACAGAGGCAGGAGCAGCCCGACTGCTAAGGGCTGGACCCGAGCGATGATGTCGCGATGCATGACCCCGCGCGGAATCGCGGATCCGACCACAAACGCGCCGAACACCGCATGCAAATCGATCCGGTCGGTGAACCAAGCCCCGAACGCCATGCATGAGAGACCTACTACAAAGCCCGCGTCGCTCAACGATTGCGAACCGTCCTCCTTGATCTCAATCCATCGATGATGGATCGATTGCAACAGCGGTCGCACGACCAATATCACCAACGCAACAAACGCAACAGCACCACCGATGCTCGGCAACGCATTCTCGATTTTCCCATCGAAGCTCGCCAGGACGACCGCCAGCAGACACCACGCCGTTGCATCGTCGATGGCACCCGCGCCGATGGCAACCGTCCCCATCAACGTTCCCGCAAGCCCTTTGTAATGAATGATCCGAGCTAACATCGGAAACGCGGTGATGCACAGCGATGCCCCGAGAAACAACATCGCTTCCCACTTCCCAGTCTTCTCCGGAAAGAGCTGCGTGTTATGGAAAAAGTACCAAGCCAACCCCGCCCCCAAGACGAATGGGGCTACCATCCCCGCCAAGGAGACCGCGACCGAACTACGAAAGTGCTTGCGGACAATGTCGACACGAAACTCCATCCCAACCACAAACATGTACAAAGCCAACCCAAGCTGCGAAGCAGGAAACAGATAACTCTGCGTATCCCGCGTCTGCTGGCTCCGATCCCACGGAAAGATCCACTGCTGCAACTCCGGCGCAAGGAACCCGAACAAAGAGGGCCCCAACAGAACTCCCGCGATCATCTCCGCCACCACCTGCGGCTGGCCGAACCATTTGGCGATCACTCCGACCACCCGACAAACGAGCAGGATCACCCCCAACTGAAAAAAGAAATGGACGGCCAGTTCGATGTTCTTCATGCCGAAATCGTACCTGGAGACCAATTACTTGTCCAGACAACTATTGTTTGAACACCTAAAAGGTGGAAAAGGTGTCAGGTACCTTTTTCTCCGTCGTAACGGACGAGCGACGACGCATTCGGTAACCCGTAGCGCGCTGGTGTCCCGGCTTCAGCCGGTGGGTTCTAAACCATGCAGGAAAAGAATCGCCTAAAGGCTAGACACCAGCGCGCGAACCGCAACACGAACAACGGCTTCCGCCTTGCCTTAGTTCCATCGACAACAAGTGATACCTTGCCGGGATTCCCGAAGGTACAGATCGTTTTCCAGTCTAGCCCGGTTCCCTCTCGAACAAACGCAACCCACGAGCACATCCCTCTAGCCCGCTGCGAAGCGCACTCGCTGCGATTCTCTGCGCCTCTGCGTTTCCGAAGATCGTCGTTAGGTTGCGTGCTACTGACCGACGGAGCGGTCAACGACTTTGGACAGGGCACGGCGAACTAGGGTAATTGGACCGGGAAGGTCGGGTTTTCGTCCATGTTGCGGAGGAGGATATCGATCCCTTCTCGAACCCGCTCGGGATGGGTGGCAGCCAAGTTGGACGATTCGCTCCGATCGGTGCCCAGGTTGTACAGTTCCCAGTCTCCGGGTGATTGGGTCGCCAGCCCCCGGCGCACCAGTTTGTTATTTCCCCAGCGCACGGCTACTTGTCCTCCATACTCGGGAAAGACCCAGACCATCGGGGGGCGAGAATCCAATCGCGTCTTGGGATCGCGCAGGGTCGGTACGAGGCTGACTCCGTCGAGTCCCTCGGGGGTATTCCGACCCAACAGATCGCACAGGGTCGGAAACCAGTCGGCAAAGTAACAGGGAGTGTCATTGACGGTCCCTGCAGGGATCACGCCTGGCAACCGAGCGATCATCGGGACACGGATTCCTCC
>Ga0315904_10000628_pt1 | contig 56215 bp, 37 predicted proteins | sample LakEriMetagenome_6_FD_203529 | JGI IMG/M metagenome (GOLD analysis project Ga0315904, IMG submission 203529) | Freshwater fungal communities from buoy surface, Lake Erie, Ohio, United States - Buoy 12 MA120 | ecosystem: Environmental > Aquatic > Freshwater > Lake | place: USA: Lake Erie, Ohio...
CTCAGAACGAGGTATCTGGAATGGGCGAACTCTGTCGATGCATGAGGGAAGAACGATAGTGGTTGGGCACGAGTAGGAGTTCTGGCTTTTGGGCTTCGGCGATCCGGCCAGAGTGGGAACCGGAGAGGAGCTACGGTTCAGGCGAAGATTTCGCGCACGACGCGGCCGTGGATATCGGTCAGTCGAAAGTCGCGTCCGGCATAGCGATAGGTCAACTTGGTGTGGTCGATCCCTAGGAGGCCCAGGAGGGTGGCGTGCAGGTCGTGGAGATGGACCTTGTTCTCCACTGCATAGAAGCCATACTCGTCGGTGGCGCCATAATGGAATCCCGGTTTGACCCCGCCTCCAGCCATCCAGACGGTGAAGCCCTCCGGGTTGTGGTCTCGTCCATCGGTACCCTGGGCGGTCGGAGTCCGGCCAAATTCGCCGCTCCATAAGACCAACGTCTCCTCCAGCAGGCCGCGCTGCTTGAGGTCGTCGAGCAAACCGGCGATGGGACGATCGACTTCACGGGCATTTTTCTCATGCCCTTTCTTCAAATCGCCATGCTGATCCCACTGGACAAAGGCGTCGCTGTGGCTGACCTGAACGAACCGGACGCCTCGTTCCAGCAGTCTTCTGGCGAGCAGGCATTGGCGACCGAAGTTTGCGGTGACGGGATCGTCCAGACCATAGAGTTGCTGTGTGGCTAACGATTCGCTGGCGAGGTCCTGCGCTTCAGGCATTTCCCCCTGCATCCGGAAGGCCAGTTCCATCGCCGCGATACGGCCTTCGAGCGCTGCATCCTGGCCCTGCGCTGCCAGATGCTGCTGATTGCGCTGCTGGATCCAATCGAGCTGCCATCGCTGGAGAGTTCGGTCGCGAGGCACCGCAGGTTCGATGAATCGGATTTTCGCTTGGTCGGAAGGAGTGGAGGCGTTGCCGACGGGAACCCCCTGAAACCTCGCGGGGAGGAAGGCGGAGCCCCAGTTGTTGACACCTCCGTGAGCCAGCGTCGGGCAGATGGTGACAAAGCCGGGCAGGTCCTGGTTCTCGGTTCCCAGTCCATACTGCACCCAGGCTCCCAGGCTAGGACGAACGAACGCATCGCTGCCGGTGTGGAGTTTGAGCAGTGCGCCGCCGTGAGCCGCATTGGTGCCGTGCAGCGAATGGATCATGCAGAGGCTATCGACGTGTCGGGCCACTTCCGGAAAGAGCTGGCTGACCCAGGTTCCCGACTGGCCGTACTGGGAAAACTTCCACGGGCTTCGAAGCAGCGTCGAGGTCGGTGCGAACTGGACCCTCGGCTTATCGAATGGGAGTTCCTTCCCGTGGTCTCGTTCCAGCATCGGTTTGTAGTCGAAGGTATCGACCTGGGATGGTCCCCCCTTCATGAAGAGGAACAGGATGCGTTTGGCTTTCGGGATAAATCCCTCCAGTGCAAACCGCTCGGGCGCCGTCTGCCCCAACCCTTGAGATTGGCTCAGCAGCACACTGGCAGCCAGCGAACCGAACCCGATGGCGGACTGGCGAAGCATGGCACGACGATCGATCGCGATGGGTCCCCCCTGAGATATCTTCGCCATGGAATCGCCTTCCGATCGCATCGGGAACCTCTAGGGCAGAAAGAGAAACTCATTGCTGGCCAGCAGGCCCTGGCACAATAGGCTCCATGCCCCCAGGGGATCTAGACCCCGCTGGGACGCCTCGTCCAGCATGCGGCAGGCCATCGCCGTTTCCTCCGCAGTGGCTTCCCGTTGCAGCGCGAACCGGACGGCCAGCGCGAATCGCTGAGCGTCGGTGCCATCCAGAGCAAGAACTCGCTTGGCCATTCCCTGAGAGGAATCGATCGCTAATGCACTGTTCATTAGGCAGAGTGCCTGGGTAGGGACATTGGTGGTGTCCCGGTGGCCAAGCACCACAGCAGCATCGTTGTAATCAAACAGCTGGAACAGATCGTAGAGGTGATTGCGGACGACGGGCAGATAGATCGATCGGCAGGGATGGTTGTAATCGGTTTTGTCGATCGATGTGTGATCGAAGAAGAACTCGCGGTTCTTCACATGCAGGTAGGAATTTTTCACCCCCACATCCAATCGATCCCCTGCCTGCAGCAGGCAGTCGCGGATCGCCTCGGCTTCCATGCGTCGCTTGGGGAAGCGCGTCAGCCAGCGGTTCTCTGGATCGGCCTGCAGATCGGCAAGAGTCGCACTACTGCTTTGACGGTAGGTGGCCGAAAGGACAATCTGGCGATGCACTTTTTTCCAGGACCATCCGTCCCGCTGAAAGTTCCTAGCCATCCAGTCGAGCAGTTGGGGGTGAGTCGGGGATTCCCCCAACTCGCCAAAGTTGTCGACGCTGCGGACCAGTCCCTGTCCAAAATGCCACCGCCAGATCCGATTGACGATCACGCGGCTGGTCAGAGGATGTTCCGGATGGGTCAGCCAAGCGACCAGTGCGGCCCGGCCGCTCTGGTGAGCCGCGATCTGGGGAGCCGGCAGAGGCACAGGAGCTAGGAAGCCGCGAGCGACTTTCTTGCCCAGGGCCAAATGGCTGCCGCGGATATGGATCGGGACATCATCGATCTTGCCTTCCGATACCGCCATGGCGGTGGAAACTTCCGGCGCTTTCTTCTCCAGCTCCTTCAGCTCATCCCGAAGCTTCTGCAGCATCTGTCGATCTGCCTCGGGCAGCATCGGTTCGGGATCTTCCGGAACCGGCATGTCGGTGGCGAGCGATTGTTTCCAGCGGTCGATGGCTTCCTGTCGCGCCATCGCGATGCGGTCGCGGTGGCTAGCCAGTTCCTGCTGGTGGTTGTCTCGCCGAGCGACGTCTTCGGGGGTTGGGATTTCCGCTTCATTCCACTTGGCGATCTTCGTGAAGTGCTCCATCGTGCGGGTGCTCTTGAAGATTCCCGCTAGGCGATAGTAATCCTCCGTCGACCAAGGATCGAACTTGTGGTCATGGCATCGAGCGCAGCCCAGGGTCAGCCCCAGCACCGCCTTGCCTACCGTATCGATCTGCTCGTCGACAATATCCATCTCCATCTTCCGTTCATCGACCTCGGCCAGCACCTTGGGGCCCAGCACCAGCATTCCGGTGGCGATCTTTCGGCGATAGGGATCACTGGGGTCGGGAGGCAGAAGGTCCCCTGCGAGTTGTTCGGCGAGGAATTGGTCGTAGGGCATGTCGGCATTCCGCGCCGCGACGACGTAATTTCGGTAGCGCCACGCGTTGCCATGCGCGATGTTTTCATCGAGTCCGTTGGAGTCGGAGTAGCGAACGACGTCCAACCAGTGGCGACCCCATCGCTGACCATAGCTGGGGCTGGCCAGCAGGCGGTCCACAACGCGTTCCATCGCGTCGGGGGCATGATCGGCGAGAAACCGTTCGGATTCCTCCAGCGTCGGAAGCAGTCCCGTTAGGTCGATCGTCACACGGCGAAGCCATGCCGATCGATCGGCAGGAGCTGCCGGTAAATGATTTTCAGGCCAGCGATCGGCAATGAAGCGATCGACGGGTTCCTGTGACCAGTCGTCCACCGCATCGGGCAGCTGGGGCAAATCGATCGGCTGCAACGACCACAGATCGCTGGCGGGACGATCGGCCAGGTTGGTGCTGGAATCCCCCGTGGGGTCGGTGCTGGGAGCGGTGACGGGAAGAGCGGCTCCACTGGCCAGCCACTGCTGGATGCTTCGTTTCTGAGAGTGTGTCAGAGGTTGATGGGGAGGCGGAGGCATCTGAAGGTCGGGGGATTCGCCCGAGACGGCAAGCCACAGGAGGCTTTCCTGAGGTTTGCCCGGGACAAAAACCGGTCCGCTTCGACTTCCGATGGCCAGCCCTTCGGCCTGATCCAGTCGCAGATCTCCCTCCGGCTCCTCCCCACCATGGCACGATGCACATCGCTCCAGCAGCAACGGGCGGACCTGTTTCTCAAATAGCTCCAACGAATCCTCCGCGCACGACGGAGGGGAGAACGCCGCAAAAAGAAGCGTCGTCCAAAGAGCGATTGGCCAGCGGAGCCAGGGCAGGGGAGGTAGGGGGGATCGCATACCTTGATTGTCGCAAATCGACCGGCAGAACTCAAATGTTTTCGTTGCAAACCGGCGAATGAGCCTGGGGTGAAGTCCGCCAGGCACAGGGAATCGATAGCGAACGGAATATCCAAATCTTCGGTGGGGTGCCGAATCAGCTCACTTTGGTCAGTTTGGTGATTCGGCCCGAGGCGACCCATTCGGCAACGAAAATATTCCCTTCCCGATCGAAACAGGCATCGTGAGGATGGACGAATTTCCCGTCGATCCATTTTTTCTCGTCGTTTCGGATTTCGCGGTCGCCGGAGATCCGCTGGACGTCTTCTCCCAGGCGTGCGACGACCCGGTTGTCGCGATCGAGGATCGAAAGGCGCGCCTTGAGTTCAGGCACCAACATGAAGTCTCCTTGGATGTCGATATTCGCTGGCAGTCCGAAGTCGGTCAGCGTGTCGATGTAGGTTCCATCCATTTGGAATCGCTGAAGCGTGTCGTGGGCGCGATCGGTGACGACAATCACCGGTTGGTCGGCTTTGCGGCGATCGATCCAAAGTCCATGCGGCGTGTTGAAAGTGCCCTGGCCGGCACCCTCTCCACCAAAGCAACTGACCCAGTTCCCATTTTTGTCGTAGCGGTGGATCAGAAAGGCTCCATAACCATCGGCCAGAAGAAAGCCACCATCATCGAGGAATGCGAAGTTGGTCGGCATGAAACGATCGCGACCCCAGACCTTCTTTGGGTGCGCGTACTCCTCTTCGTTGTATCGCTCACTGCCGCGCGGGGCTCGTTGTTCCCAAATCGTCTCACCTTCCAAAGTCAGCTTGGCGATCGTTTTGACTTGCTGGTAGGCGGCGACGTAGAGGAACTCCTCGTTCCCCTCCTGACGCACTTCAATCCCATGACCTCCTCCCTGGAATCGCGATCCAAAAGAACGAATCAGTTTCCCTTCCGGATCGAAGACGAAAATCGACGGATGCTCTTTCTGATTCTCTCTGCCCTCATGGATCACGTAGAGATTGTTTTGGGAGTCGACCGCGACGTTGTGAGTGGTCTGCCAAGTGAAAGGGGAGGGAAGCTGGGGCCAGTGATGATCGACTCGGTAACGGTGGTCCCCTTCGCCAATGATCAACTCCGACTGGCTGGCCGATGCACGCGGCAGATGGATGGCGGGCGCGGCAGCCCCCAGAGCGACCGCGGCGGCGGAGGTCTTGAGGAACCGGCGGCGGGAATCGTTCGTGCGGCGCTTCATGGGTCGAACTCCTAGCATCGGTGCGAGAACCGCGAGGCTACGACCGAACAGCCGTCCAACCACCTGCAGATTCCACTGCGTCGTATTCTCGCAGAGCCATCCAGGGGGTGCAACCAAGGAGCTTTCTAACCCTCTCTGGTCCTCTCGGTTTCCCAGCCTAAGAAAAGCTCCATCCGACAACTCTTTGGGGCAGTGGGGCGACGAAGGAGCCAGAAAAACCGAAACGCGCAGATTGGATTCTCACGGAGGCACAGCGCCACGGAGAGTGTGGCCCGTTAGATTTCTCTAACATCCTGGTGACGATTGTGAAATGAAGGGCTGGGATCCAAGCAGTCCGCAGGACCCACGTGACTTGCGGGTTGTTTTGTGGTTGCGATCCAGCGTCTGCGGCTTCCGGGGGAGGTGACCAAAGAGCCTCCCGTCGCCTTCTGGAAATCGGCTCCCATCGGCCCTTGATTACCCCACCAGGGAGCCTACTATTTTTCGGGAACTTGCAGGTCGAGCGATCGTCGAAGTTTCTAGGGCGTTGCAACGCGGCGGTGCGTCTGCAATCACGCGGAAGTTTGGGTTGTCTCTTGGGTCTCCAGGCCAAGTTAAGGAGTGCGGGATGGTTGCTGCAAGACGATGGCTGTCGGTGGGATTGGCTTTGTTGCTGGTAGCGGCGGTGGCGGGAGATAGCATGGGAGGTTGGCCGCGATCCAGGACCGTGATTCGTTCGCGCACGGTGGGTGCGCCTGCGTACGTGCGGCCGGTTCCAGTGGTCCGCACCTACCCCGCGTACGTGGTGGCACCGCGCGTCTACTCGGTGGGATACCCGGTCTATCCTGCCTACCCGACCTGGGGCTGGGTGGGGCCGGCTCCCATTTACAATCGGCCGATCGGCGTGGTCCCCGGATTCGGTTGGGGTGCCTATGGTGTGGGTGGATTTCCTCCACTGGGAGCCTATGGCGCGGGGGGGGGATTCTATCGCAGTGGAGTCTCGATCGGGATCGGCTTTTAAGCAACGCGACATCGGCCAGCCGTCTTCAGACCACTCGACCCACGTTTGGGTCGGGTGGTCTAGAGCCACTTGAAAGAGGCGATGCTGCGATGGAGTCGCAGTTGATCCCATGCGGAACGGCGGAAGCCATTCGATTCTTTTTTTGCGCGGCTCAGCCAAGGGCTCACGCGACTCCACCACTCGTCATCGCCTGCATGCCGGAACGGCGGAAGCCGACGGGAGTTCCTTCAGGGCCGATTGCATTCCAGGTCAAACGAATTCGGTTGGCACCGGCAGGTGGCCTCAACTGCTTTGGACCTGTGCATGACTCAGTCGAATCAGGCTGATCAGTTCATCGTTGGAGAGTTTTCCAGCGCGATCGGATCCTTCCAGCACCCCGCTGATCAGCGTTCGCTTGTCCTCATGAAGGGCCAGGATCTGTTCTTCGATCGTATCTTTGGCGACCAGTCGATAGACGGTGACGGCACGCTGCTGTCCGATGCGATGAGCCCGGTCGGTCGCCTGATCTTCGACCGCTGGATTCCACCAGGGGTCTAGGTGCAGGACGTAGTCGGCTGCCGTCAGATTCAGCCCGGTACCGCCCGCTTTCAGGGAGATCAGGAAGAGATCGCCGGAGCCCTCTTGAAACTGATCGACCGCTTTCTGTCGGTCTGGGATGGGGGTGGAGCCATCGAGGTACTGGTAGGAGATGCCGCGTTGATCGAGCGATTTGCGGATGAGCGAAAGATGCTGGACGAATTGGCTGAAGACCAATGCGCGATGATCGCCTTCCCGCAGTTCGTCGACGATCTCCAGGAACATCTGCAGTTTGGCGGAATCCCCCTGCCACTGGGCATCGACCAGTTTGGGATGGCAAGCGAGTTGCCGGAGTTTGGTGAGCCATGCCAGGACGCGGATTCGCTTTTGTTGGGGATTGGGTCCTTCGTCGTTGCCTAGATCGGCCAGAGCGGCCAAGCGGGTGGCATCGTACTTCAGCCGTTCTTCGTCGGATAGTTCCGTGTAGCGGATCACTTCGGTGCGAGGTGGCAGTTCGCTGAGCACTTCCTGTTTGGTGCGTCGGAGGATGAAGGGTCGGACGACCCGTGCCAGCGACTGAAGTCTTTCCGCGTCCCGGTCCCTCTCAATCGGTTCGGCAAACACCTTGCGAAACCGTTCCCATGATCCCAGTAGTCCCGGGCAAATCGTCCTCTGAAGGCTCCAGAGTTCCCCGAGATGATTTTCCAGCGGGGTACCAGAGAGCGCCAGGCTCCACTGGGCCTGCAGGGATCGGACGGCTCGAGAGGTCTTCGTCTGGAAGTTCTTGATGAACTGGGCTTCATCGAGGACCAGCACATTCCAACTGCGCGAGGTGAACAGGTGGATGTCCCGTTGCAGTAGTTGGTAGCTGGTGATGACCAGATCTCCTGGGCCGGCCGAATCGATCAGCGATTTGCGGTCGTGTTCTCGATAGAGTTTGGGCTGGAGGGTCGGCGCGAATCGCTGGGTTTCTCGTTGCCAGTTGACTCCGACGCTGGTCGGGGCGACCACCAGCGAGGGGCCATCTTCCTGACGCATCACGAGGGCTCCCAGAGCCTGGACCGTTTTGCCCAGCCCCATGTCATCGGCTAGGCAGGCACCGACGCCCAGGTGGCTGAGCCGTGCCAGCCACTGGAAGCCCAATTTCTGATAATCGCGCAGCGTCGCATCCAGTTGCTGAGGGACCTGTGGCTGCAGTTGCCGAATCGTATGGAGCCGCTCGATCGCCTGCTTCCACATATCGTCGCTTTCGTAGTCGATGTCATCGCCCAGCGCTTCTTCCAGCACCGGGACCGCAACCCTCGGGACCTGCAGAGCCCCGGAGTCGCTGTGGGAAAGATCGAGCATCGCGATCAGTCGTTGCCGCAACGCTGGTTCGATGCTGGCGAATTGTCCCTCGCCCACCGCGATGTACCTTCGACCGGCTCGCAGCGCCGCCAGGAGTTGATCGAGCGGGATGTCGATGCCTGCGATGGCGGCCGAACCTTCGACGCCGAACCAGTCGCGATGACCAGCAAGGCGGACTTTCAATCGCTGCGGGGTGATCTCCCCCACCAAGCGAAACTGTTGATTCTCTTGCGGCCAGCAGACCGCTGGAGCTTGGTCCCCCAATTGTTCGAGGGTCTCGATCAGATGCATGGCGGCGTCGTCATTTTCTGCAAGCCACGTGAAGGGGCCCTGGGATGTCAGTCGATCCAAGCCGGTTCGCGAGACGATCTGCTGAGCCATTTCCTCTTCGGCCATAAGATCTCGCACCAGCTGGAATCTTCCCGCCGGCGTGTTGACTCGTAGCACCTTCGGGTCCTGACCTGGAATCGGCGGCTCCCCCACACCATCGCACGCGATGCGCAGTCGAGCCTCCAGGCCGCCGCCAAAACTGGCGGGGGCTAGGTGCAGTTCGATCTGAGGCGCCAGCGGTTGCTCGGGGCCTGCCAGCACCTCTGGCAGTTCCAGATGCAGTGGGCGAAGTGCCGCACTGGTCATCACCGTCGCCATCCGGTCGGCTAGCTCATGATCCAGCGCCACGCGTCGACGCTTGGCCGCGCGGAATTCCCGCATCAACGCAATCATCGCTCCACTCAATTCGGTCATCACCACCAATCCCAGTTCGGGTCGCACCAGAAGCCCCAGGGAAAGGTTGGGAGCAATTGGAAAGACGGCCAGTGGCTGCGCTTCGAGATCGATTGGCATCGTTCCCAGGTAGACACCAGGAAGGAAATGATCCTCCTCGGGATCTAGCCGCACGACGAACGGCAGCTGTTCGATCCGCAGCGGCTGAGGCTCTTCCCCTTCAAATGCGGCATTGGGATGCTTCATCAGCAGGTGCAGCGTCTCGCGAACCACCAGTCCACTATTCAGTTCGCTCGATTTCTTAGCGACATCGGCCTGGTGGATCGCCATCAGAAGGCGATCGCTGGGATGGGACCATTCGGGATCGATCTGGATCTCCGAAAAATCGTAGATTCGCTTTCCTTTGGTCCAACCGCCGCGCTTGCGGAACTGCTGGAGATAGGGAATCACCTGCAGGGTACCCATCATCGAGCGATGGGGGCTGTGGTAATTCAGACGCCACTGGATTCGTTCGGGAGCCTCTGCAGCGCTCGAACCAGCTGGGATCTTGGTCAACGCTTCGATCAGCTGCTCGGCAGCGGCTGAACCGTCGGCGACTAGTCCCTGCAGGAACTTCCAGGCTCCCTCGGGAGGTTGCGCCGCCAACTTCTGCCTCAGCCAGGTCACCGCCGCAGCCACATGGGCGCAAGGTTCGATCGAAGCTTCTCCACAGCTGCACCGAAATCCCATCTCTCCAAAGTGAGATGGCGTCTGATGCCATTGCGATGGGGTTGCCGTTGCCGCAGCCTGGACCATGGCCACCAACAGGGTCTGGAAAGGAGGTCCATCTCCCATCGGGTTCAGGTAATCGAATTCCCAGCACCATCGTTCGGAATTGCGGTCCAACCGTGGACTGTCGGACATCTTGCAGTAACGAGCCAGCAGGAGGCGGTTGCTTCGTATCTTCCGCTCCACCTTCCCCAGCGACTCCAGAATCGACAATACGATGCTTTGGACTTCATTCGGTGACTCATGCACGGATGGCGATCCCCAGGGACCTTTGGAATTCGGCGAGGCACGTTCTAGGCGAGCAGGTAATCCCCGCCGGGGGTTCGGTTCAGCCGCCAAGCGACCATGGTCAGACAAGACCGCAAACCGAACCCTCCAGTGTGATCGATCCGGGGGCAGATCGGCAAGTGGTCGCAGACTCCTGCGGCAAAGCTACCTGCCGCCAAATGCCTCCAGATCCTCGGTTTGGATCGCTGGATTCTTTCCAAGTTCTTTCCCCCCTTGCTGGCGATTGCACGATTCGATCGATCTCCTGGACCCCTCCCCCGGCAGGATGGAGCTACCCTGGAGTTCTGCCCCGTCGCTGACCGGATCCCATCCTGCTCAGTTCGCCGTTGCGGACGACTCGGTTGCTAGCGATCGAACGGGTTGCGTGTAGGAAATCGCAACGGCATCCCTTCGCCAATTCCTCACCTAGCAGCGCGTTGACCAAAAACGGAAGGATACAAACAGATGAAGGATCGAGCATGGGCACCGCTTCGCTTCGCTGAGCGGGATCGGGAGGACGAAAAAATCGAGAACCAAACGATGCACCAAAGTGGCGGATTGGCGGCACTCGTTGGGGTGATTTTTTTGGCGGCACCTCGGTGATGGTTGCCGAGGATGACGACAGGACCAAGCACCTTGTGCACCCGGATGATTCTGGGACCGCTGCAGGGATTCCAGCTTGCCCTCTACGTCAGGAATTCACGGTGATTCCCGGGAGTCGGCGCAGCCAGAGTCGTTCTCCACGGCCGCCGACGGCCAGATCGCCGATCTGTCGAAACGCCCAGCGGGTGCGGGGCCAAGCGGAGTGGAAAGGCTGTTGGCTGTTGAATTCCTCTTCGCGAACTTCCGCGGGATCATCTGCTGGGCTGCTGGTCGCTGGGGAGGCGGTTGGCGTTGAGGCAGATTTTTTTCCGAATCGACGGAGGACGTCATCGAGGTGGTTCCAAAGGAGGGGTAGGAAGCTGAGTTCCAGGAGCTGCTCGTCGCTCCAGAGGGCGCCATCGGCCCGCGCGGAACTGGAGGGTTGGGATGCATCCAGCGAGACGATCGATCCCCTTCGCATGCCGCGCGCCCATCCCCCTTCGCAAGGGCTCAGCAAAACAATGGTCCCCGCAATCATCTGGTGGGCGCCATCCTCAGCGGCTAGGCCAGCCACCGCCACCACACCTCGGCGCATCCGCAGCAGCGCCTCGGCACCCAGGGAGCCACCGACCAGCAGGGTGCCACCGCGCATCCCGCCTCGCTCGCCAGGCAAGGGGGCTCCCACTCTTCGTCCGGCGTTGCCCGCGATGAGAATCTCCCCACCGCGCATATCGGTCGCGGCGTCATCGGCGACCGATCCGGTCACTTCGATCTGTCCGCCTCGCATCGACTGGCCAACCCCGTGACCTGCATTTCCCAGGATCTGCAGTCGACCGCTGGTCATCGATCCGCCGAGTCGATCGATGCCGGAGCAATCGCCATCGAAGAGAATCGTCGCTTCGTCGGCTAGCGGCGAGACGTCGAAGAGCTCCGCGAGGCGGACGCGGCGTAGGCCCAGAGGGATCGGGATCGACAGGATTTCCGAAAGGCTTTTTGGCAGCAGCTTTTCGGGGATCAGGTCGGACGCATCCAGCCGTTCCTCGAACGCTTCTCGCGGTGTCAATCGCCAGCCACTCATCGCTTGCCTCCCATCACTTCCAGCAGATGGAAGTGGTGTTTACCTAGCTGTCCACCGTAATTGCCCGCTGTGATCCGGCGAACACCGCACGACGGGCCGATCTCGCAGGCAGCGAGGATTCCCACTCGCATGGCATCGGCGATGGTTTCGGGTCGCAGCGCATCGATGACCAGTTCCAAGGCCGCTCCACAGCCATCTTCGAGTTCGGTTGGTCGCAGATGCTTGAGCGTGGGGCAGTATTTCGAGTTGGTGGAAGCGGAGAGGCTGCGGTACTTGGAGCCGACTTTGGAGCCGCTACGGGCGACGCCACCGGGGAACGGGATGATGCATTCGGGGATCCGCCGGATCGCACGAACGGCGGCATCGGAGGCGTGGAGCGCACCGTGTATGGTCTCGGCGAGGATCAGGAAATTGCCCCCGCCCACCGCGCTGACGCGAGCGACCGATTCCTCGCAGACGAACTCACCATCCATCACGGGGATGCGCCAAAATCGCCGGTCGCCGAAGGTTTTGGAGATTTGGTCTCCATCGCCGAAATACCGAAGCTTCGATCCCATCGCGATCCGTTTAGAGCCCTGCATGCCAGCGAAGGCCGACGTGCTGGGGCAGGTCAAGACGCACTGCCCGACCCTTCGCACCAGCTGCTTCTCCAGTTCGCTCCCCGACATACTAAACAGCAGCACCGCCACTCCGGGACGTCCATCGGGCGACTGGGATTCGTCAATCTCCTTTTCAATCCCTGCTTCCACCCCACAGCCGATCACGCTGGTGGCAAATCCCGTCATCGCCTCGGCGGCTCGCATTGCCCACTGCGGTTCAGCCGCGGTGATGAGGATCCGCGTGGCGGTCATATCGAATGCTTCGGCAAACGTCGGTTCAATCGGAATTCCATGGATTCGCATGGCGTCATTGTCCTTGTCTCTGGAACTCCCGGCTACCGGTTCGACCTCACAAAGTGCTGTGGTCGTCGATCCGCTTAGTCAGTTGGCTTTGCGGTCCTGTCGCTCTCTTGCATGGGCCGCCGAAGATCCTTTTGTGGCGCTTGGCGAAGTCGGGAGTGGCTCCCAGCGATTCGATCGCATCTCCTGAAGTTCGTCCTCTGAGATCCGCTCTGAGGCGCTGGTGCGATGGTAGATTTCTCGCCATCGCGATTCCCAGGAGGGAAGGGGGGGAGCGACCCGTTTGGGTGACGCGACCAGGGGCTGGGTGGCTGGCGTGTCGCTGGTGCCAGGAGGAGGGATGCTTCCACGGTCGTAGACGATCTGTCCGCGGCGGAAGACCCAGCGCGCTTCGCGATAGGTTTCTTCTGCGTTCGATCCGATCGGGTAGACCGCCACATCGGCCAGCGCGCCGGGTCGCAGGCTGCCGCGATCGGTCAGCCCCAGCGCCATCGCCGGTCCCCAGCGCGTGGAAGCGGCCAGGTCGGTGTCGCTGAAGACCCGTGTTAGCTGCATCAGTTCGCTTTGCCGCTGCACTTCCGGATGCAGTGTCCGGAATGCCGCTTCCCGGAAATCGAGATCGGTCAGCAGCCGCATCAGGTGTGGGTAGGTGGTGAAGGGAGCTCCATTGGGATGATCGGTCGTGAGAAAAACACGACTGGGGTCCGGCATCCGCAAAAACAGTTCCAGCCCCACCGTCCATTGCAGTCCATGCACAAACGAGGGGTGGCGGTAGCGAAAGGGAAGAACGCCACAGCCCCCTTGCAGTTCCTGACGCTGTAGGATGGTCTTTCTGGGTGAAGCCAAATCGCGATGGTGGGCTTGATGCGCCAGGTCGCCTGAGAGCGTCACGGTCTGGCCAAATAGCACCTGCCCAACATCGATTGTCACCATCGGATTGGCCTGCAGCGCATCGACCAGACGGTCCGCTGCGGAAGAGAAGTTCATCGGCCCCTCTTTGCCATAGGCGTGAAACTGCACGTGGGCTAGATGAAGCCTTCTGCCTTCCAGTGCGGCAATCGTTGCCAAGGTGGTTTCGATGTTTCCGGGGACTCCCAGTTGGTTGCAGTGCAAATGCAGAGGGTGGGGCAGGCCGAGTCGATCGACGGCGCTGGCCAGCGCGACCAGGATCGTGCGCCCGGTGACTCCGTAGCGAGGGTGAGGGGTATCCAGCGACGTCGATCCCTGCCCCTCCTTCCATGCGCTGACACCTCCGGGGTTGACCACCTTGACTCCATAGCACTGGTGCGCTGCGACCATCCACGCGACGTAGTCATCAACCCATTGCTGGCTGCATCCTCCCGCCAGTTGTTCCAGCAGCAGTGTCTCGTTCCCCAGCACCAGATATCCACCGGTATCCAAATGAGGCAGATCGGACAGTTCGAGGTGAGTCTGTCGGGCGCTGCAGGGTGCCACCGCAGGTTCCATCGCGACTCCGTAACCCATCTCCAAGTAGCGCCGGCCGGTCTCCCAAGCAGGCGGCACCGGACTTGTCAGTCGGTGATGGCCCGCCGAATCTTTCCACCACGCCCCCGATCCGCTCCATCTCGCCGATTCCGGAAGCAGCCATCGAGCCAGGTTGACCTTGCCGCCGCCGACGTGGGTGTGCAGATCGATTCCAGAGGCCATCACCAAGCAACCCGATGCGTCGATCCCTGTGCAGGGGGTTCCTTCCGGTGGAGCCGTTGCGATGCGATCGGAACAGAAGTAGAGGTCCGCTGCGATCGGCTGGGGCCATTGGGAGGGATCGCAAAGCAATCCTCCGCGAATCACCCGCCATCGATCTCCACTCATACCTCTCTCTCCCTCAAGACCCCAATCGCTCGATTTCCATCTGCAGGCTCTTCCAGAAAGCGATGGCACCTCGTCCAGGTGTTTTTCCTAGGGCCGTGAACATTCGATTCGCCTCCCACGACGTTTTACCCTAGAGGATCCCAGGGCTGGCGGCCATAGCGATCCCATCGAAGAGGCCGCAGTCGATTCGACCGCCACACGAAAATCAGCCCGGTGGGAGCCGCCGGCGGCCGCCTTCATTAGAAAATGGCATCGCAGGGAAGAGGGTTAGCGACAAGTTGCCTGAGCCCGTGGCATTCGGGCGGGGGATGGGGGTGGCGTTGAGCGATTTTCGGAAGATGGTTACGATTGATTGCGTCAGGAATGTTCGTTTTGCCCCGAAAAATGTCTCGCATGAGGAACAATGCCCGTGGCTATTCGCGTCGCCATCAATGGATTCGGTCGTATTGGTCGACTCACCTTTCGCAATCTGATGAAGCGGTCCAACGAATTTGAAGTGGTCGCGATCAACGATCTGACAGACAACCAAATGCTCGCCACGTTGCTGAAGTACGATAGCGTCCATGGTCGCTACGACGGAACAGTGACCGCTGACGCCACCCACCTGACGGTCGACGGGAAGAAGATTCTGGCGTTGTCCGAGCGGGATCCGGCCAACCTGCCTTGGGGCCAGGAAAAGGTCGATGTGGTGATCGAGAGCACCGGGATTTTCGTCGGCCGTGCAGCCAACGGAAAAGCGGGCTACGACACCCACCTTCAGGCTGGTGCCAAGCGAGTGGTCTTGAGCGCTCCGGCCAAGGATGGTGCGGATCTGACGGTGGTGCTGGGAGTCAACGACGACAAGCTATCGGCCAACCATCTCTGCATCTCCAACGCCAGTTGCACCACCAACTGCTTGGCACCGGTCGCCAAGGTGCTACACGACACCTTTGGCATCGAGAGTGGTCTGATGACGACCGTTCATGCCTACACCAACGATCAGAACGTTCAGGATCTGCCTCACAAAGACCCCTACCGTGCCCGTGCGGCGGCGGTCAACATCATCCCGACCACCACCGGTGCCGCTTCGGCAGTCGGTCTGGTGATTCCCGAGCTGAAAGGGAAGCTGACCGGGATCGCTCTGCGTGTGCCGGTGGCCACCGGCAGCGTGGTCGACCTGACCGCCAATCTTCGCCGCGAAACCACCGTCAAGGAAATCAACGAGGCGGTGCGAGCGGCTGCCGAGGGAAGGATGAAGGGGATCCTCAGCTACACCGAAGACCCGATTGTCAGCAGCGACATCATCGACGATTCCCACAGTTCGATCTTCGCAGCCGACTTCACCCAAGTCCTTGGTGATCAAGGGAAGTTGGTCAAGATTGTCAGCTGGTACGACAACGAATGGGGCTACAGCTGCCGCACCGCTGACCTGTGCGCTCGTCTGGCCAAGTTCCTTTGATCTCGATTGTCCGTCATCGTCTGGCCGGTCGTCTCGCTGGCCGGCCAGACGTGGCTTGGGCTTCGCGGGAGGCATCTTCCTTGCCTCCCGCCGGCGGTTGGACTTTAGCCCGCCATTCGTTGGTCGACTTGAGCGAATGTCGGCAGCTTTGCAAAGAGGGCGGCTTGCCGACTGGCTGCCTATCGGTCAGTCCAGGCAGTCACCTACGGTGACGATGAGCGTTTCGTCCCCAAGGTCAGCCGAGGGGACAATGCGCGTCACGGAAACCTTGTTGCGCTGCAGCGATTCAATCTCGCTGAGCAACAAGGTGAACGCTTGCTGGATTTCCAGAGCTGCCTGTTCTCCTAGAGCGCTGCGAAGCGACTTGCAAGTGTCTTGACTGAGCATTCGATCCAGCATGATATGGAATTCCTTGTTGAAAAAAGCAGCGTCCAACGGCAGGTCGGTCATTCCACCGTGACGCTCTTGGCCAGATTGCGTGGTTTGTCGACATCGCATCCGCGGAGCATTGCGATTTTGTAGGCCAGCAACTGCAGGGGGATCACCGTGACGATCGGCTGCAGAAGGGGGTGGATCGATGGGATCTGAACGATGCGGTCTGCCAGTTGTTCCAGTTGGCGATCGACAAAATCGGTGATAGCGATCACCGGCCCACCTCGCGCCTTGACCTCCTGAAGGTTGCTCATCACCTTGTCGTAGACGGGACCTTTGGAGAGGAGGAAGACGGAAGGGACGCTGGGTTCTACCAGAGCGATGGGACCATGTTTCATCTCGGCTGCAGGATATCCTTCGGCATGCAGGTAGCTGATCTCTTTGAGCTTGAGCGCCCCTTCGAGCGCGGTGGGGAACAGGCAGTGTCTTCCCAAGTACAAAACGGTGCTAGCGTCCTGATATTCCTCGGCGATCTGAAAGACCTGTTCGCGGGTTTCCAGCGCCTGCTGCACCGCTTCCGGCAGTCGTTCCAGCGCTTCGATCCACTCGATGCCTTGCTCAAAACTCAAGTGACGCATCCGTCCGAAATGCAGGCCAAGGAGAGCCAGAATCACCACCTGAGAGGTGAATGCCTTGGTGGATGCAACGCCAATCTCGGGTCCCGCGTGCAGGTAGACCCCACCGTCGGCTTCTCGCGAGATGCTGCTGCCGACGTGATTGCAGATCGCCAGGGAAGGGTGCCCTTTCCGCTTCAATTCACGAATCGCAGCCAAGGTATCGGCCGTCTCCCCGCTCTGGCTGATCCCGAAGACCACCGTCTGCCGATCGACCGGAGGATTGCGATACCGCAATTCGCTGGCGTATTCCACTTCCACTGGAAGCCTCGCCAACTCCTCGATCATGTACTCGCCGATCAACGCCGCATGCCAACTGGTGCCGCACCCGGTGAGAATCAGCCGGTCGACTTGACGCAGCTGCATCGGTGTTAGGTTGAGCCCCCCGAGGACGCTGGTGGCATGGGTGCGGTCCAGGCGGCCTCGCAGCGCGTTGCGAATCGCTTCAGGTTGCTGAAAAATCTCCTTGAGCATGAAATTCGGGTAGCCATCCAGACCCTGCTCCAGTTCCACCCCATCCAGGCTCTGGATGCTGGGGGAGATCGTTCCGTGGTCGCGATGGATCACCTGGATGGATCGTGCCGTGATGATGGCGATCTGGTGGTCGACCAGCGTGATGATGCGGTCGGTATGCCCCGCCAGCGGTGCTGTGTCGCTGGAAAGAAACAGTTCACCCCGCCCAAGTCCGATAACCAGTGGGCTACCTAGGCGAGCGGCCAGGAGGAAATCAGGGCGGTCCTTGAAAAGAACCGCCAACCCATAGGTCCCCCGCAACTGCTCCAACACCCCCTGCAGCAGACGTGCGTAGGCGCTGGGAGAAGCTTTCATCGGCTCTCGAAACTGGTCGTCCGACTCCAAGGCATACGCGATCAGATGGGCGATCACTTCGGTATCGGTTTGGGAGTCAAATCGAACCCCACGTGACTCCAGTGCATCTCGCAATTCCTGATAGTTTTCGATCACTCCGTTGTGAACGACCGCGACGGAGCCATCGCCACCGAAATGGGGATGGGCGTTTTCTCGGGTGGCTGGACCGTGGGTGGCCCACCGCGTGTGGCCAATCCCAAGCCCTCCTTCCAGACCTCCATCGGCAACAACGCGAGCCAACTGCTCGATTCGCCCCACCGATCGAACGCGTTCCAGCTTGCCGGCCGGGGAGAGGATGGCCACCCCCGAGCTGTCATAGCCTCGATACTCCAGCCTTCTTAAACCTTCCAGAAGGAAGGGGACGGCTGAACAGCTTCCGATGTAGCCGACGATTCCACACATCGCATGACTCCGATCGATCGACGAGCCCCCCGGCAACTGGCCCACGGCGCTATTTCCTGCAACAAGAAAAGTAGAGAAGGCGACCTTCGACGGTACTCGCCTCGGAAGGATTTTTCAAACCGCCCTCAACAGCGAGCAGCTCCTTGGATCGGGGGGATCGATCGCACAGGGGAGAAAGAACGGGGGACGGAAAGCCCCAAGCTGCGAGATCAAGGGTTGCGATTCCACCCTTCAACGCCGCGCCCTTTGGAGCAGCAAAATCGGAAATTCATCGAAAGTTCTTTCGATCCGCTACAACTCTCTTCCGGCAAACCAGCGAACTTTCCATGGGGATCCCGGCTAGCCTGATAACGCACCTCCCATCACTCCACCAGGACTCGCTCCTCCCGCGTCACCTCATACAACGACTCGATCAAGGCGATATCGCACGGTCGCTGAGGGACTTGCCTTCGAGCGAACATGCGGGCTTGGGTGGCGATCATCACCGAGGAGGGAAGCGTGGCGACCTGTCCGAACAGCTTGGCGTAATTGGTAAAGCTAGGGACGTTGGTGGTGACAAAACCATACAGCGCGCTGCAGACGCCAACCCACTTGCCGGTGAAAATGCTGGTGTTGATGGCCGACTTGCTGTAATCGCCGATCATGCAGCCGAGGAACTGCATGCCGGTAGCAATTTTTTCCGCCGGATAATCGACCGAAATCAGGCCATAAGTGTTCTTGAGGTCGCTGGTGCAAGTGCCGGCCCCCAGGTTGACCCAGCTACCGACGTAGGAATGCCCGAGAAATCCATGATGCTGTTTGTTGGTGTATGGTTCGATGATCGAGGCTTCGACTTCACCTCCAATTTTCGTCGTGTGCCCGGCCGCGACACCGTCCTTTAAGGAGGCATGTTCCAGCACACGGCACTTGCGACCCAGGTGCAGCGGCCCTCGCAACAGGCTGTAGGGACCTACTTGAACCAGTTCCTCCAGGATCACCGGTCCGGTTGCCACATCGATGGTGCACGCTTCGGGAAGCTGGACGCCTTGCGCGATGAAGACTCCATCCTTCAGCTGTTGATATCCTCCGCGCTCGATACGCCACTGGAGGTTCTCCTGAAGGGTCTGCATGTGCTGCAAGACCACCTCATGCGGCCAGGCAAATGACGCCAGTTGCTGCACATCCCTAGCGCTGGGCAGGTGGCTGACCTGGGTCTGAAAATAGCGTCGGCCAAAGCGCTGAATCTCTTCAAACGTTTCCTGCGGACCTACGACGGCGACCACCTCGCCTCGGTCCTGAAACCAAACGGGTGGGGCATCCGGGTGGTGGCGAGCCATTGCGTCGGCTAGCTGTTGCCAGTTGCTTTTCGATGGAACCAATCGAGCCGAAACAATCAGCTGAGGACGTGAATCTGCGGCGGCAAGATGCATCGACCGAAGTGCGGGAAAGTCGTTCGCCTGAATCGCTTCTAGATACGAGCGGCTGATGCCATAACAAGGTACCGAAAGCTGCTCCAACCAATCGACCAAACGTAGACTGCCACAACTGATGGCGGCGGCTAGACGAGCGGTGGTCACCGGAGCCAGCTGTTCGACACCTGGGTCTTCAATCACGATCACCGACATCTCTTTTCTCCCCTCGCCATCGCACCTGGATCGCCAAGACTTTCCCAAAAACCGCCCTCAGGAGTTGTAGTCGGTTTCCTACTTTTCGCAACGGAGATGGAGTCGGGGGCTTTTCCGAATGGGTCAGCCAATCGATGGCAGCCGGTCGAGCGAAGGTTGGGCAAACCTCGGACGGGGGAGGGGGCAAGATGAAGAAGGAAAAGGGCGCAAGGGTGCCGAAATGGGATGGAATCCCTTTCGGTGCCAGCGATAGGGGGCTTCGTTCAGGGAGCACAGCTTTTGGGCCCTGCGATCGCTGCCCCTGCTGCAAAAGTGATGGCTCTTCTCGACTGCCAGCCAACAGGAGCCCATTGCCATTAGCCAAACGCTAGCAATTCGATAGCCTATCGGTTCCGTTAAGCTGTAACGGCCGAGAGCATTGCAGTGTTTTTGCGATTCGCATCGAGTCGATCACAGAGACGACTGGCGTTCATGGATGGATGGTCCGGTGAGTGCGGCTCTGGCTCGTCTATCAGAAGCGGCATGAACGCAACGGGTGGTGACCTCTTCGGAGGGGTCGACCATTACTTGCGTTTTCATCGGTTCAGGATAGGAGTTCCAGAACAAATGCGTAGGATGCGATTGGCTTTCGCCGCAATGTTAGCGGCCAGTTGCTTTGCGTCGAGCAGTGAGGCTCAGCAAAGCGAAGCCGTCTACAAACGGCAGATTCGACAGGTGGAATACCAAGTGGGTTCGGTATCTCCCAGTGATGTTGCGACAGGAGTGGCGACCACTTCCTATGCCAGCAGCTGCGCTGATGGATGCGACCACGGCCAGGGAGCGGGTGCGGGTAGCTGTGATGCTTCCGCCTGCGACTCGATGGCCGGCGGTTGCCTGGGAGGCAGCTTGGGCGAACCATGGCGATTGGTCCCGGCGGATAACGCCTTAGGGCTGAACATCGGTGGTTGGTCCAACATTGGTTACCACACCAACAACACCTTTGGAACGTTCAACACCTACAAGAACCGCGTTCAGCTGCAGCAGCAGTGGTTCTATGCGGAGAAAGTTGCTGACGGCAGCAACGGGCTGGGCTTGGGCGGACGTATCGATTACCTCTACGGTACCGATGCTCCCGACACCCAGTCGTTCGGGATTCCCAACAACCACTGGGACAACAGTTGGGATAACGGCGGTGCCTACGGCCATGCCATCCCACAGTTGTATGGCGAAGTGGCGATGGGATCGACCGCAGTGAAGGTCGGGCATTTCTTCACCATCATCGGCAACGAAGTGGTGGCTGCGACCGGTAACTTCTTCTACAGCCGTCAGTTCACCTTCTACAATGCCGAGCCGTTCACGCACACCGGGGCTCTGGCGACGACCACCGTCGACGACCAGACCACGCTGTACAACGGCTACGTCATGGGATGGGACTCGGGCTTCGAAGACAACGGCGATGCCTACCTGGGTGGTTTCAAGCGACAGATCAGCGACAGCACCAGCCTGCTGTACGCGACTGCCCTTGGCCGTTTCGGGGAGAATAACTGGTTGGGTGGGGAGCGTGGAACGATCCACAGCGTCCTGCTGACCAACAATTTGACCGATCGACTGACCTACATCGGGCAGGCCGACTGGATGTTCACCAACGATGCTGCCGACGTTGGAGTCCGCAACACCTTCGGTACCATCCATTACCTGATCTACAAGCTCAACGACCGCTGGTCGGTGGGATCCCGTTCGGAATGGTTCAATCTGTCGCAGGAAGCCACTGGCATCCGCAACGCGGATCTCTACAACCAGACCTTCGGTTTCAACTACCGAGCGACCTCGAACCTGCTGTTCCGACCGGAAATCCGTCAGGTTTGGGATAAGGAAGCTCTGGGGGCCAACGACAACGGCGGCACCAGCGAAATGACCTTCGGTACCGACATGATCTTCACGTTCTAGTCACGGGCCTTGGCAACAAAACGCTTCTCGCCTCTCGGTCTGCGGTTCCCGCAGGCCGGGAGGTTTTTCTTTTGATGGCGAAGGATTCGAAGTCGCCTGAGGCTAAAATTTGCGGACGCGTTGCGGGGGAATTTGTCGATCCATCGAGCATCCTGAATGAGGGAACCGATCCTTCCATGGCCAACCAAGAAAACTCCCGCGACTGGACGTCGCTCGCCTCGGGCCCCACCCAGCAGCATGCCTACCGCCATGGGCCACGCATCGTGGCGATCGAAACATTGGTGCCACACGATGTGATGCCAGGACTCCTGACGCTGCGGATCCATACCGACGCCGGGACGGTCGATGGCCAACCGGTCGTCGGCCACGGGGAGAGCTATTACATTCCGACCGCGGTGGCGGCGGTGATCCACGATTTTTTTGCGCCGCGTCTGCTTGGGGCCGACGCCTTGGCGGTGGAAAGCCACTGGCGGTTCCTGTACGAGCGGATGACGGCGTTTGCGGGGACGGGGGCGGAACTGAGGGCGCTGTCGGCCGTCGACCTGGCGCTCTGGGATATCGCCGGCCAACTAGCGCGCCAGCCGGTCTGGCGACTGCTGGGTGGTCCAGTGCGCGATGCGATCGCGGTCTACAACAGCTGTGGTGGCCCCTTCTATGGCCGTTCCAATCGCGCCACCCCTGCCGCCTCCGGGTGGCCCGGGCATGGCGATCCAGGACAAAGCGGTCCGCTGGAAGACAATTGGTCCAGCATCCATCGCCCAGCCGAGCTGGCCAAGGAGCTGGTGTCGTTGGGGTATCGAGGCATGAAGCTGTGGTCGTTCGATGCGGTCTATCGACGCAGCGGGGGGCACCTTCTATCGGCCGCCGATCTTCGCGAAGGGCTGGCTCCCTTCGATGCGATCCGCGCGGAAGTTGGTGACAAGATCGAAGTGATGCTCGACGGACACGGCTTTTTCTCACTGGCCGCTGCCCTTCAGATCGCTCATGCCATCCGGGACTACCGCCCCCTTTGGCTAGAAGATGTTCTCCGCCCCGACTCGATCCAGACCATGTCGACCTTTCGGCAACGCATCGACGTGCCGGTAGCCGTAAGCGAGATGTTGGTGACACTCGATGCGTACCGGCAGGTGCTGGCTGGTGAAGCCGCCGACTATGTCATGATCGATCCAACGTGGGCCGGCGGCATCAGCGGATCGCGGAGAATCGCCGACCTGGCACAGCTGCACAACGTCGCGGTCCTCATGCACGACTGCACAGGACCGATGACGCTTCTGGCCGGTCTTCAAATCGCTGCCAGCCATACCGCTGTCACTCTTCAAGAGACCGTCAGGGCGCACTTGGCAACCCTTTACCCTTCTCTGATCGATCAGACGATTCAGGTGGTCGAGGGACATCTTCCCTTACCAGCCCGCAGTGGCCTGGGGGCGAGGTGGCTCCCGCAGCTCTTCGACGCGGCGCACCCCGGCTACCGCCTCCAGAAGCTCAAGTGATAACACCCCCATCGGCGCCGGCGGATCGCGACCGGACCGCGTGCATCAGACCGCGCATGTAGCCCCATGCAAACAGCCGGCCCAGCATCGTGTAGCCTGGCTCTCCGTCCTCTTCGCCCACCAACTGCGGGACATGGTCGGGGCGCAGGGCTCCACGAAAACCAACATCCCAAAGCGTCTGCATGGCGGCTGCCATGTCAGTGGGGCCGTTGTCGTGAAAGGTTTCGATGAACGCATCGGCCGTTCCCCGCACATCCCGAAAATGGACGTAGGCGATGGAGTCACCAAACATTCTAATGGTCTTTAGAATGTCGCACCCCATCGCGGCGAAGGTGCCCTGGCAAAAGCAGATGCGGTTGGATTTGCTGGGGTAGCGCTGCAGCAGTTGCTGGAACGACTCCACTGAATGCATGATGCGAGGTTTGCCCAACAGCTGCGGTAGCGGCGGATCATCGGGGTGCATGGCCATCACGATCCCTAGCCGCTCGGCCACCGGAAGCAGCGATTCCATCATCCGGTCCAGATGCTGCCAGAGCGCTGCTGGAGACTGCGACTTGGCAGCCGTCTCGTGCTCTGGATCGCTTGCCTGGTAGCCTAAAAGCTGCGATCTTTCAGCGTCAGCCAGCCGAAAGGCTGTCGTGCGCGCGCCACCCCGCTCGGGGGCCGCCAGATCCGTTCTTGCCCAATCGGTCCCTGCCATGAAGTTGTAGCACAGCAGCGGCACCTGACAGTCGCTCATCTGCTCCATCAATCGCTGCATCGCAGCCAACTGCCGACCGTCATCCCGCCCGATCTTCAGCTTCTCGATCGGCAGATACCCTTCCACCACGCGAACTTCTAGACCATATCCAGCCGCCTGCTCCACCGCGCGCTTCAAGGCACCCGGCTGATCTCCTGGATAGCGGACCACCAGCTCCTCGACGCCGCACTGAGCGGCCAGTTGGAGGTTTGCTTCGTTGACTGGGGTCAGGACGGTAGCCAATCGCATGGCGGGAGAACTCCTTTCGATTTTCAGTTTCGTATGGGGGAGTTCGACGAAACGCTTGCGGGGCGGAGGGAGGGTTGCAGAGGACGGGTGGCATCCATTCCCAAAGCGGCTAGACCGGCAACAAAGAAGGCCGCCGCGCAGGTGAGAAAGACCAGATTCTGTCCCATTCCCTGCGAGGCGCCGTAGACCATCAGCAGCGGCACTAGTTTGGCGCTCACGGCGGCCCCGAAATTGCCCCACATGTTGGCCCATCCAAAAATGGAGCCGGTGTTTCTGCCACCGACATCCTGCATGAAGGCCCAGATCGAAGGATTGCCAAGATCGGTCATCAGGGAGACCACCGCGCAGCAGGCCAATATGCCCCAGACCGAATCGATCCAGGGGCAGATCAAGTAGGCGGTTCCAGCGACAAAGTAGGCGCCGGCGATCGGGAGAACGCGCCCCAGCCGCAGACCAAATCGGCGGACGCTCCAGTCGGTGGCGCGCCCCCCCAGCAGCTGGCCTAGCATGCCGGAGGCGAGGACCAGGGTGACCATCATCGCGCCACGCTGCTCGGGAACTCGGTGGACTTCCTTCAAGTAGGTTGGAAGCCAAGTGATCAGAAAGGCCCAGCCGATGTTGACGCAAAACTGACCCAGCGAGTTCAGCCAAAGACTGCGCGACAGGCAGTAGGTGCCGACCATCGATGCCACCTCGGACAATTGCGGCTTCCGATCGTCGGGCGGCTCGCCAATCCATTGCCGCTCGGCGTCATTGCAGCGAGGGTGTTCCGAAGGGCGATCGCGCACGATCGTGTAGTAGGCAGCGGCGATCGCCAAACCGATCGCTCCGTAAAGCAGCATCACCGAACGCCAGCCACCGGTGTTGAGGATCAGCCACATCGTCAGAAACGGGGCGACCGTCCCCCCCAAGCGGCCGCCGAAGGCGATCAGCCCACTGGCGCGCCCCCGCGTCTGAAGTGGAAACCAGCGCCGCACAATCGCATTGCTGGCAGGGTAGGCTCCCGCCTGAGCGACACCGAATCCCAGACGAGCTGCCAGCAGCCCAGGCAGCGAACCGACCCAGGCGGTGGCGGCGGTCAAAAGCGACCAGAAAAAGATGTAGCTGGCCAGACCTCGGCGAGCCCCTAGTCGATCGCAGATCCAGCCCGCAGGAACCTGAAACAAAGCGTAGGTAAAAAAGAATGCCCCCAGCACATCGCCAATCTGGCTTTTGGAAATCCGGATCCGACCCTCCCCACCTTCGGCTTCCAACGCCTCCAGCTGCTGCCTTGCTTTCTGTCGATCGACGCCATCGGCCAGCACCATGGGAAAGCGCATCTTCGCCTGGGTTTGCGTTTCCAGCCACATCGCCAGCCGCTCGGGGGCCCGCGCGCCGGTCACTTCGACGGAGAACCGCGTCCTGGCATCGGCCACGATTTGAGGATCGTTGAGGAACGAATCGGTCTTGACGATCTCACCGACCGACACGCGGGTCAGATACAGCCCGAAGGCCATCAGCACGCTGATCCAGACGATGCGGCGATGCACGCTGGTCCGCGCCGCAGACTCCTCTTCCCGTCGTGCCGTCTCCATGCGCGGTTCCTCACTCTTTCCCGCCAGCCGATGATCGGATCAAACGCTATCCATTCCTCCAGAGTAGCCCGTCGGTGGCAGCCGATGGGATGTGGATGGCAAAAAGATCGGTGGCATGTAGCAGCGGTGGGTCGCTAGCGATCACGATCCCGACGCCAACCGATCGGTTCGTCATTCCCCATTCGGATCGCGCACCGCCACAGTGCGGTAGACCATCTGAAAGAAATTGCCATCCGGCTGTGAAGCCAGCCGCCGAAGTTGGCGGATCCCTTCTTCCAACTCGTCCCGCGGATATTCCGGCGAGGCCAGCATCGCCAAGGCAGGTTCGATGTAGTCTGCCGTGTACTGGCAGTGAGCATCCAGTTGCCGGGGATCGACCACGGTGGATCGCTGGATCGGAAAGGGGCGATGTTCCGTCACTCGCCAACCAGCCTGATGCAGCCACTGGGGAGACCTGCGACCTGCCTGATGCTGGCCATGCTGCACGAAATGGCTCCTGAACGCTGCGATCAGCTGTTCCAGCGGACGCATCGGAGGAAGCGTCAGGTAGGTGTCGTAATCGGTCTCGATGATCTGAATCGTACCGCCCCGGCGCGTGACGCGTCGCGCCTCCTGGAGAATCTCCACCGGCCTAGTCACATGCTCCAGCAGCCACATCACGAAGGCATGGTCGAACGATTCATCAGGCCAGGGCAGGGCAGCGGCATCTCCTTGTCGGAGATCGATGAGTTGCTGGGGATAGGTGGCGAGGGTATTTCTGGCGGCATCGATCTGCGCAGGTTCTAGGTCGATGCCGGCCAGATGGATCCCAGGGGCTCGCCGCGCCATCTGGAGCAGGTTGGCTCCCGCCGCACATCCGATCTCCAGCCAATGCCATCGGGGATCAGGCACTAGGTCGACGCCGGTCACCAAGGGCCACCAGTAGTCGGCCTGGATCATCAGCCGCTGATGTTCTTCTGGATCATACCCATGGATATAGCAATCTTCACCACTCTCGCCCAACGAGTTCATTCGTCCACCGCTTCTTTCAGTCGGCGCACCAAGTCGCGCCGATCCCATGCCTGCTGTCTCAACGGGTCGGGGTCGATACCCAGGCACTTCGCCAGGCGGCAGGCCAAGTCGACATCCCGCACCCCTTCATACTGACCAACCACACGCTCCTGGTAGTAGATCGTTTCGCGATCGCTGCGAAATCCGCTTTCGAAACAGTCGCTCATCTCTTCGATCCAGGATTCCGGAATGCGTTGCTGACGACAGTACTCCAGCGACCAAAGATCGTCGCCCGTACATTCCTCCAGCAGCAGCCTGGCGCGGATGCGGTCCATTCCCCAGCGACTCCACCGGCTCAGGCCAACAGCTTCTGTTCGATCATCTTCAGATAGTTCCCGATCGCATCGATCAGCGGAATCGGGTCGTCGCGCCAGGGGACCTCCGAGCTGATTTGATGGTGAAGATTTTTCACCTGCACCACCCCGCGATCCAGTTCCTGACTGCCGGCGATCAGCGCGATGGAAAAGCCTTTCTGGTCGGCATACTTCAGCTGAGGTCCCAACTTTTTCGCGTCCGGATAGAGTTCGGCCCCAAACCCCGCCTGTCGCACCAGTCTGGCCATCGCCATGTAGTCCGAAAGCCGCTCGGGATCAAACAGCGGGATGAAGATGGGAGCCATCGTGCGAGCCAGCGGGATGCGGCCCAGTTCCTGGAGCGCTGCTAGAAGCCGATCGAGTCCTAGGGAGGCACCGATTCCCGGAAGATGCTGTTTGGTGTAAAGCCCGGCGAGGTTGTCGTAGCGACCACCGCTGCAGATACTGCCGATCGATGGCAACTCTTCCAGCTTGGTTTCTAGGACAATTCCAGTGTAGTAATCGAGCCCACGGGCGATTGAAAGATCCAGGCGGTAGTGGGAGGCAGGGATGCCGACTGCGGCCACCTCCCGCAACACCTCTTGAAGCCGCCCGACACCTGCCTGGCCCGATTCCGAACCTGCGACGGCGGCATGGAGCTGCGATAGCTGCTGATCCTGCGATCCTTCCATCTCCAGAAACTTGAGGATCTGCCCGGCGCGCTGGGTGTCCAGCCCTTCGATCGCCTCCAGTTCCTCCAGCACCTTGGCTGGACCAGCTTTTTCTAGTTTATCGATCGCTCGAAGCACGGGAGTCGTTTGGTGGGTGAGGTCCCACGAGCCTAAAAGACCCTGGAGCACCTGGCGATGGTTGATGCGGATTTGAAAGCGATCGACCCCCAAAGCTCGCAGCAAATCGTGAATCACCAGCACCATCTCGATATCGGCCACCGCGCTCTGAGTTCCAACGGTATCAAAGTCGCACTGGACAAACTCTCGATAGCGTCCCGATTGCGTATTTTCGCCGCGCCACACCGGGGCGATATGGTACCGTTTGAAAGGCGTCCCCAGTTGGCTCCAGTGCTGTGCGGCAAAGCGAGCCAGCGGGACGGTCAAATCGAATCGCATCCCCACTTCCCGACCTCCGTGGTCGGTGAAACGGTACATCTGGCGATCGGTTTCTTCGCTCCCTTTGCCGGTCAAAATCTCCAGGTATTCGAGCGCCGGCGTATCGATCGGTGAGAAACCATAGGAACGGTAGACCTGACGAGCCGTCTCCATCATCCGCTCTCGAGGAATCATCGTCTCGGGAAGAAAATCCCGAAAGCCCTTCAGTGTCCGCGGCTCGATCAATCCCGCCATAGCTGTTTCCTTGCCTTCCAGTTCATTCCTGTTCCGTCGATGATGCCGATCCCTGCTGGGAAGACGACGGCGATGGTTTCTGCTGCGTGAGATCGGCAGCCCGTGGCTTGTCTGTCCCCTGTCTCTCTCCTTCTGTCAACGCAGAGGAATCGTCCTTTGTATCCTGTTTTTGCGGTGACGCCGATGTCGATGACTTGAGTTTCGCGAAGAGCCTCGAAGCCATCTCTCGCAGCGCCTCCTCCGAAAGATCTCGCGGCCTTCCTAGGCTCAGCTTTGCTTTGGAAGATTCCTCATCGGGGTTTTCCATTTTGTCATTTCCCTATGGAAACCAGTTCTTTGCCACCTTGAATGTACTCTGGCCATGCCCGATGTTGCGAGGCCAAACGGGTGACGACTTCCATTCAAAGTGGATCCCACTGTGCTAATAAGACGTGAGGCAACTGCCTTCGCGGAAATGAAGCCATCGGGCGAGGGCTTGCTTCAACGCACGTCCAAGGGGCCGATAAGGCAGCCCTCCCCGCTTCGTCGTTCCTCCTCAGCGACCCTCCCTGAGGGAGGGTAAAAAATAGATGTCACCTTCCCTTTGGGATGCAAGGCTTGCGATAGATCTCACCCTCCCCTTGGGAGGGTCGCGAGGAACGAGCGGGGAGGGCCTTGTAGATAAAAAAGGTACCTGACACCTTTTTGTTAGCCATTCAAAGTGGATCCCACTGTGCTAATAAGACGTGAGGCAACTGCCTTCGCGGAAATGAAGCCATCGGGCGAGGGCTTGCTTCAACGCACGTCCAAGGGGCCGATAAGGCAGCCCTCCCCGCTTCGTCGTTCCTCCTCAGGGACAAAAAAGGTACCTGACACCTTTTGACCTTTCTAACCCTAAAAACCAAGCAATCGTCCGACAGAATTCCATACGCTATTGAGCCCCGGAAACACGAACACCACCAAGAGCATTGGTGACAGGCATAGAAGCCAATGTCCAATGCGCATATGTTTCAGATAGGAGAATGTTGCCGCAAAGGACAAGGTGGCAAAGGCGGCGGACGCAATGGCTGTCCGAAAGTAATCGGTGGTTGACAGTGGTGGAGTGGCGTGAACGTATTCATAGATCGATGCACCGAAAATGAATACGTATAGAAAACCGAGAATCGCACTCACGGTGATTCCGGGAACGCGAAAGCGGATCAAAGTACCTGACCCACGATCCGGTGTGGATACCCAAGTCGGTGGTGAGTGGGGATTGTTTGGATCCATCATTGGGAACAATCGATCCTGGGAGACTCTTCGCCCAATCACAAAAAAGTCTACGGGTTTCCAGATCGTCCGAGGGAGTGGAGTTTAGCATGCCGGGCGAGGGGCAAGGAAATTTTCACCACATGCAAAGCCAGATTCTCAGACGACCGATAAGTAAAACCTGCAGCGGGATAGAAAAGGTACCTGACACCTTTTTCTTAGCGGAGAACGGGGAGCAGCGGCGGTTCCGGACTGCGGATGTTCTCAGTGTGGGGCGCGATGACTCGCGCCTCGGCATACTCCGCCACCTGCTCGGCTGTCTCAAAATACATGTCGTAGACGGTGTCTTCGTCGTACTCGCACTGGTCGGTGGTGTAATCGCGGCAGATCTGAGGCCGCGTCTCGTAGATCCCGCACCGAAAATCGCTTTGCAGATGCTTGCAGTTGGTGTGGACCAGAAGGTACCAGACCCCATCATCGACAAACACACTGGCGCGATCATGCAGCAAAAACCAGCGGATGAAATCGTAGTCTTTCGCTTCCTCAGGAGTGTCGATCGGCAGTGCAAAATAACGGCAGCAGATCGCGGTGCAGTAATCGCACAGGCACTCTCCCTTAGGAACCTCCGACTTCTTCGGCCTGCGTCCGTCGATCGTCTTGGGAAGTTTGGTTGGTGCGGCGCTGATCATGACCGATCCCTTCAGCAATGGTTTCGATGAAGCCGATGCCACCATCGGCTCAGGGACTTCCTGCACCAAGACCAGCGACCATTGCCACTTCGTGGGTGGCAACCCTCGCGGTCGTATCCTGCGCGGTGCGCCCCGATGGCTCGGCGACAAGTCCACACTATGGACCAGCCCCTTACCGTTCGTCAAGCGCCGCAGATCAAGTCGTTGGTCCAGTGAGGTCTTCAGACGCCAAGTCGCAGAGGACTTGGGAGTAGGCAAACAGCCCCCTGGTGGTTAGATTTCAATCTAGTTTTTATCCCCCATCGCTCTGTGCAGACACCACCTATGGAAATTGTTGTGACCGCCGTCGGGCCCGACAACGTCGGGCTGGCCGACCCAATCATCCACGCTCTGACGGGGCTGGGGGCCAATATCGCAGAGATTCAGATGTACGACCACGACGAAGCGGCGGTCTTCGCGATGATGTGTCGAGCCCATGTGCCGTCGGAGGCCTACCCGGCAATCGACAAGGCGATGGAAGAGATTGGGCGCAGCAAACGATTGGAAGTGCGCGTCTGGAGCAGCGACGCTGCGTCGGCCCCTCCCAGGCTGGCGATTTGCACCACCTACCTGGAGTCGACGCCTCGGGCGGTGCTGGAGGGGATTGCCAGCGGCGCGATTCGCGCTCAGGCAGGAGTCATGATCGGCAACCGACGACGCTGCGAAAAATTGGCTCGCGAGTTTGACGTTCCCTTCGAAATGATCGGCGATGCCGATGGCAACGCCGACGACCAGCGAATGGTCCAACTGCTCGATTCCTACCGCATCGACTACGTCATCCTGGCTCGCTACATGCGCGTCCTCCCTCCCGACACCTGCTGGAAGTATGCGGGCGGTCGGATCATCAATCTGCATCACGGCCTGCTCCCTAGCTTTCCCGGATTGCGGCCCTACCACGATGCCTTCGCCAGCCGCATGCTGACCTTCGGGGCGACCTGCCACTTCATCGTCCCGGAACTGGATGCAGGCAATCAGATCATCCATCAGGAGACGTTCTCCGTGGAGCCAGGGACGCGGCTGGATGAGATCATCGATCGAGGCCAACAAACCAACGAACCCAGGTGCCTTGCCGAAGGGGTGCGGCGCGTCGTCGATCGAGAAGTGCAGCTTCATTTTCACCGCGTGATCGCACGCAAAAAGTCGACCGAACCGCCAGGAACCTCCCCATGACCGCCATCGCCCAACCCGCTCGACAATCCCAACCAAACCATCGCCTACCAGCCCTGCTGATTGCGGCTCTGCTCTCGATCGCCTCGCCCTCCTTGCAAGCCGATCCCGGACCCGAAGTCCTGACGATCGCCACTTGGAACTTGGAATGGTTCTACGACGCCTATCCCGGCGATAACTTTAGTGATCTGTCGAAGGAACAGTCCAGCCAATCGCAGGAGCGATGGGAGGCGATTCGATCCGGGGTGGCCGATGCGATCGCCAAGATGCAGCCGACCATCCTCGCCGTCCAGGAGGTGGAGAATCGCAAGGTGCTGCTGGAGCTGACCAAGGAGCTCAAGGACCGGCATCAACTGGGGTATCGCGTCGCGTTCATCGAAGGCTTCGACAGCGCCACCGAACAGGATGTCGCGTTCCTCTATCGAGGTGGACTGGTGGAGTTCAGCAGGCGCGAACAGACCAAGGAACAGTTCGACAGTCAGGACTTCTACAATCTGTCAAAACATCTCTTCGGCAAGTTCCAGTGGCAAGTCGATGGCAGGACGGAAACCTTCACGCTGCTGAATGTCCATTTTCGCGCGAAGCCCGAGGAGTCGGCGATCCGGTTGCGACAAAGTCGACTGGCCCGAACGTGGCTTCAGCCCCATCTCGATCAGGGAGAGCATGTGATCTTCCTGGGCGATACGAACATCGAAGAGCCATGCTGTGAGCCGCAGCCTGGCGGGGAAATGGCGATGCTGACAGGGAGGGGAACCGAACCCCAATCGGACGACCTGGTCGATTCCCATCAGAAGGTACCACCCGAAAAACGGCGCACCCATCTGGTGCTCGATAAACAATACGACCGCATCCTGCTAAGCCCGTCCCTGGTCCAGGACCAGCCAGACCGTCGCAACTGGGTCTGGGAATCGACCGAGGTGCGAGGGGATGTGGTGGTACGGGGTGCTGGCCCCGATGAAGACCATTGGAATCAGCGGACGACGATCGCCGTTGAGGAACTTGACCTAAGCGACCATTATCCGGTGATGGTCACCCTGCGACTGAAATGATCCAACACCCCGATGCCGGCAAAGACTATTGACTCGCCGCTACGCACCCCAAGGAAGCTCCATGCCAGACCCCTCCGATCCCGCGACTCCCGAAGAGTCGATCACGCTGGAGCAGTTCCTCAAATTGGCGCAAGTTGTCTCCTCCGGCGGGTCGGCCAAGCATCTGATCCAGTCAGGTGCCGTGCTGGTCAATGGCCAGGTGGAAACCCGCCGCAAGAAGAAACTGTATCCTGGAGACATCGTCCTTGCAGAAGGTCAGGAGCTCCACGTGGCCAGCGATCAGGATGATCCTGGCGACCCGTCAGGTGCAGCGGATGATGTGGAGGATGCCAGTTCCTAATCGACCTGGATCCAACACTCTCGGTAGAGTGCGACCTTGGGAATCCTGGAGGCTACCGGCTATGCGAATCCTGATCACCGGTGCGACTGGGCTTCTTGGCAACAACCTGGCGCGGCTGGCCATCGCTCAGGGGCATCAGGTGATCGCCGTCGGTCGCGATCGACAGCTTCCTGCCTCGCTGGCCGATCTGCCGGTTGATTATCGTCACGCCGATCTAACCGATGCCGCCTCGATGCGCCGCGCTGCGGAAGGTGCGGAGGGATTGATCCACTCGGCCGCGGTCATCCATCTGGGGTGGACTCGGATGGAGGAGTCGATCGCGTTCAATCGCGGTTCAACGATCGCCGCAGCCGAAGCGGCAATGGATCGCGGCATCCCGATGACACTGGTTTCGACGGTCAATACCTTGGCGATTCCCAAGCCGAAGAGTGTGGCCGATGAGACGACGCCATGGGATGGGCAGGTCCCTTGCGCCTACGTGATCAGCAAACGAGCCGCGGATCAGGCGATGATCGATGCCATCCAGCGAGGACTTTTTGGCACCATCGTCCATCCCGGTTTCATGCTGGGGCCCTGGGACTGGAAACCCAGCAGCGGCCGCATGATCCTGGAACTCAGCCATCGATGGACTCCCGTGGCCCCAGCCGGAGGTTGCAGCGTCTGCGATGTTCGCGATGTCGCCGATGGCACCTTGCGGGCTCTGCTGCAGGGGCAATCGGGTCGGAGGTACATCCTGTGCGGTGAGAACATGACCTATTTCCAACTTTGGTCGGCCATCGCCAAGGCGATCGGGAAACCTGCCCCATGGACCATCCTCCGCAAACCGGGGCAGTGGGTGGTCGGCAAGGCGGGAGATCTAGCGGCAAAAATCACCGGTCGTGAAACCGACATCAATTCGGCGGCGCTCCAGATGAGCGGCCAGTACCACTGGTATTCCAGTCAGCGTGCGGAGGAGGAGTTGGGATACCAGCACCGGCCTGCATCGGTGGCGATTGGCGAAGCGGTCGAGTGGTTTCGCCGACAAGGCAAGCTCTCCTAACCGATCGCGATGGCCAGTAAGACGCTCAGGACGCCAGTTGCAAGCCTAGCTCTTGGGGCACCGCGCCGGCGAGTCGGCTAGAATGAACCGATCTTCTGTGGGACTTTGATGTCGATCGATTTTTTGCCGAAGGTCCTTTCACCCGCCACGTCGATTGGAGGTGCGTGTTGCACGCCATCCTGCGTTTCGTTCCTTGGCTTCTCTGCCTGATCGCCTCCACCAGTTGGGCTCAGGGGGATGCCAATCGGCAGATCCGCCAGATCTTCGCCGACTACCACCAGCGCTACCTGCAGCTCTTCCCGCTGGATGCCACCCTCTTCGGTGAACCTGGATTCAACCATCTGCTTCCCGAGCCTCCCTCGGCGCAGCAGAGAACGAGGGAAAAGGGGTTCTATGAAGAGATTCAGGATCGACTGCAGAAGATCGATCCCGATTCTCTGGAAGCCAGCCTACGCATCTCCCGCGACGTGCTGCTGGGGGAATTGAAGGGAAGGCTGGACCGACTGCAGTACCGCCCCGAGCGGATTCCGTGCCAGCAGTACGAAGGGCTGCCGATCACTTTTGCGCAACTGGGAAGTGGCCAGAGCAATCATCCGTTCCGAACGGCGAAAGACTACGAAGACTGGCTTCAGAGGATGGAGGCATTTCCAGGCTGGATCGATGCGGCCATCGAGCAGTTTCGGGAGGGGATGCGAGACCGGTTTGTACTCCCCAGGGAGTTGGTTGAGAAAATGATCGGGCAATCGACCGATCCGACGATTTTCGGCAGCGAGGGTACAGCCAGTCTTTTCGAAGGCCCTTTGCAGCGATTCCCCAGCGAACTGACCGACGCCCAAAAAAAAGATTTGGAAGAACGCTTTCGCGCGGCGATCACGGGAAGGGTACTCCCCGCCTACCAGCGGTTGGCCGACTTTCTGAAGAATGAATACCTTCCCGCAGCTCGCGGTTCGGCAGGCCTTGGCCAACTGCCGCAAGGGAAGGGGCTGTATCGAGCGTTGGTCGCCGCCTGGACCACCACGTCGATGGACCCCGACGAAATTTTTCAAATCGGACTGAAGGAAGTGGAACGCATCGAAGAGCAGATGCGTGGCGTTCAGCAGCAGATGGGACATACGGGGTCGCTGGCCGAATTCCACCAGTGGGTCCGCACCGATCCCTCCTTCACTCCCTACCAGACGCCTCAGGAAGTGCTGCAGGCGTACTATGCGATCCAGAAGAAGGTGGAGCCACAGCTGGACCGGATCTTTCTCAATAAGCCAAAGACACCATTTGAGATTCGGCGGACCGAATCGTTCCGGGAAGCGACCGCCAGCGCCGAATACATGCCGGGCAGCGAAGATGGAACGCGGCCAGGGATTTTCTATCTCCCCATTCCAGATGCAAAGAAATTCAATGTCACCAGCGGGATGGAATCGCTGTTTTTGCATGAGGCGTTGCCGGGACATCACTACCAGATCTCGCTGCAGCAGGAGAACAAAGATCTACCCAAATTCGCTCGCTTCCTCTGGATCGGTGCCTACGGCGAAGGATGGGCGCTCTACTGCGAGACGCTGGGCCAGGAACTGGGGCTCTACCAGGATCCCAAACAGTACCTCGGTGCGCTTAGCGATGAGATGCATCGCGCGATCCGTTTGGTGGTCGACCCCGGCATGCACTGGAAGGGATGGTCCCGGCAGCAGGCGATCGACTACATGATGGAGCATGAGCCGATTGCGGAGGATGCGGCGATCGCCGAAATTGAACGCTACATGGCGATTCCAGCTCAGGCGCTCTCCTACAAGATCGGCCAATTGGCGATCCGGCGGATGCGAGAGCGTTTTGAAGCGGAGTTGGGTGAGAAATTTTCTCTGGCCGAGTTCCATCATGAAGTGCTCAAGGATGGCTGCATCCAGTTGGATCTGCTGGAACGCAAACTGGAAGCCTGGGCCGCCGAAAAGAAAGCGGCCGTTCCGTAAACAAAAATCGCATCCGCAACGGTCCGCGTGACGAACAACTCCGTCGTCCTCAGGACAGGGTATCCCCTGTCGATGATTCATCGAGGCTCCATCATGGTTCGATCGATTGCTGCTTGCTTGCTGCTTTCCTGCATGGGGCTTTCCTTGCAGGCTGAATCTCCTGCGTTCACCGAAGATCCGGCAGAAAAGATCGCTTGGGGGGTTCGGCCAGGGGTGACGATGACGCTGATCGCTCAGCAGCCAGCGATCCAAACACCCACCGGCATCGATGTCGATCGGGATGGGAACATCTGGACGATTTCTTGCCATACCCATTTTCGAACCAAGGAGTATCAGGGGCCGGAGAAGGACGAGGTGCTAGTCTTTGATCCCCAGGGAAATCGGCGGGTCTTTTATCAGAAGACCGAAGCGACGATGCAGATTCTTTGTGGTGAGGATGGGTGGATCTATCTGGCGGAACGAGATCGGATTCTTCGTATCGTCGATCGGGATGGGGACGGCCAAGCCGATCATGAGGAGACGATTGCCGATCTCCAGACGGAAGCCGATTACCCGCACAATGGGCTTAGCGGAATGACCTGGCATCCCTCCGGAGAGTTGCTTTTTGCGCTCGGTGAGAACTTCGGCAAAGACTGGACGCTCACCGGGGTCGACGGCGCGGTCTGTCGCGGGCGTGGCGAGGGGGGGATCTTTCGGATCGATTGCGAGGGGAAGGGGCTGCGGCGCATCGCCAAGGGATTTTGGAATCCTTTTGGACTGACGGCGCTAAAGGATGGAACGATCTTCGCCGCCGACAACGATCCAGGAGCGAGGCCGCCTTGCCGACTGCTGCACGTTGTCGAAGGGGGCGATTATGGATTCCAGTGGGTCTATGGCAGCGCGCCGGTCCATCCGTTTGTGGCATGGAATGGCGAGTTGCGGGGGACGCTTGGGATGGTGCATCCGTGTGGCGAGGGACCTTGCGCGGTGGTGCCGATGGGAGGTGGGCTGCTGATCCCTTCCTGGAGCGACCATACGGTCGACTACTACCCGATGACTCGGCAGGGGGCAAGCTACCGATCCCAGCGAGTGGAAGTGATCCGGGGGACCGATCGCTTTCGTCCAGTCGCCATGGCGGCCGCCAAAGAGTTTGCGACCTTCTATCTAGTCGATTGGGTCAGCGCGTCGTACGAAGTCCATGGCGAAGGAAGGCTTTGGAAGATCGAGTTCGATTCAGTCAGCGCCGATTGGATTAAGCCGACGTGGGATAGCACCGATGCCGATTCGTCGCTGGCCGATGGCTTTCGCGAGCGCGCGGGGGAACTGCCTTTGCCGATGATGCTAGAGATGGCCAGCCGCCCAGATCGATTTGCCGCCGACGCCGTGATGCAGTCGCTCTTCAAAAAAAGCCGCGACTGGACTCCCCAGACGCTGCTGGCTGCCACCCCCGAAGAACGCCTCTGGATGCTGGTGACACTCCGCAAAGGGGATTTGTCGGATCGTCGCTGGGTGGAAGCGCTTTGGACCGATCCCGATCCCAGGATTCGGTTCGAATGCCTACGCTGGATCGCCGATGGCGTTCTGGTCGATTGCCTGCCGATCGTCGAATCGATCCTAAGGCAACCCGATCTCGATTACTCGCTCTTTGAAGCCGCCATCGCCGCTCGCAATACCCTTCAAGGGAATCCCACCCTGGGGGTCAGCGATACGCCGCAGGCGATGCGGATGTTGGAGGATCCCGAGACGTCCAGTCAGATCCAGCGTTATGCCTTGCGGATGGCGGCACCCGAACATGCCGACTGGACGCGCGAGAAGCTGGAACGCTGGGTGAAGTCGGAACAGCCGGAGGTGAGAGAGGAGGCGGTGCGGTTGGTGGCGCTGCGGCAGAGGCCGGACGAGCAGGATTTGCTGCGAGCGGTGGCGATGGACCCGCAGCAACCAGTCGCTGTGCGTGCCGATGCGGCGGCGGGGTTGTTGCCGACCAGTCCAGGTGAGTTCCAGGAGGAACTGATGACGCTGGCGGCCAATCGCCAAGAGACTCTAGCGACAGCGGCCCTAAGTTCCCTGGCCGATGGAAGTTGGAGCCCACGGATTCGGGAGGATCTCTTGGCCCTGGCCAGAGCCGATAGTATGACTGGGCAGAGAGCGGCTTCCTTGCTGCAGGCCCTCGACGCATCTGCAACCGATCCACTGGCCAGCGCGCAGGACCTTCTGAAGCGGATCGATCATCTGCCGGGCGAGGCGGATCGAGAGGCGGGGAGACGTCTCTTTTTCCATCGCGGTACCGTGCGCTGCGCGCAGTGCCATCGGATGGAAGGACGGGGTGCGGTGGTCGGTCCCGAACTGACCGGCATGGCTCAGGGGATGACGATCGGGGATGAAGCTTGGCGGCGGAAGAGGCGGGAGGAGATTTTCGAATCGATTCTGGAGCCAAGTCAGAAGGTGGCGCCACAGTTCCAGGCGAGTGTTGTGGCGATGGAGGATGGCGAGGTCTTCAGCGGGATCTTGCTACGCAGTTCCAGCACCGAGGTGTTTCGCATTGCGGATGGCAAGGAACGATCGGTGCCGAAGGAAAAAATCACCCAGCGAAGGCAGTCCCCCAAATCGCTGATGCCCGATGGCTTGCTGAGCGGATGGAGCGACTGGGAGGTACGGGATCTGCTGGCCTATTTGACTGGACCTTGAGGGGCGCTGTCGGGTAGGAAGCATCCTGGGTCGCTTGTGGTCATTGGCCTGTCTGCTTTTGGTAGATCGCCTGGAGAAAAGCTTCCGTATCCTTGTACTTCTTGGCACCTTCCATCGCCTGCTCCATCAGCCGCCGCGCCTCCGACTCGTGATGACCAAGAACCAATAGCGCCTGGAATGTCTCTTCGATGACTCCCGGAGGTTGCGGTGCGGCGCCGGGCATATCGCGGCGGACCAGCAGGGCGAACTTGGGCATTTTGCGTCGCAGCTTGGCGATCACGCGTTCGGCGGTGGCCGGTCCGACACCGGGCAGTGTTGAAAGCCCCTTGGCATCCTGCTGTTCGATCATCATGGCGATGTCCTGGACCGGCAGCACCATGGCGCGCAGTGCTTTCTTCACCCCGACACCGTCGACCGAGCAAAATAGTTCGAAGAACTCCCGTTCGACCACTGACAAAAATCCGACCAGCCGCGGGCTCAGGCGCCCACCTTGGGCTGCATTGCCGTCGATGAAGTGGATGGTATGCAGCGAAACGGTTTGCTGCAGTTTGTCCTGCAGCGATCGGCGCGTGAATTCTGGAATCCCCACCTCGTACTCGAAAGGTGGAACGATGAGGATCGCTGAATCGTCGGTGAGAGCGGCCAGAGGGGCGGTGATTTTATCGATCACGCGTTGCTACCTTCCTGAAGCAGGATGTTTCGCTGGGTGAAGAAATGGCAAAGAGCGATCGCCAGCGCATCGGCGACGTCGGGAGGTTCGGGGACCTTCGGAAGATTCAGTTGGACTTGGACCGAGTGCTGCATCTGCGCTTTGGGAGCGCGTCCGCTGCCGGTGAGCATTTTTTTGACGTGGGTTGGCAGGTAGGCATGGACGGGAGAGCGATGCTGAGCGGCGGCTAGGCAGAGCACTCCGCGGGCGTGCCCCATCAGGATCGCGGTGGTCGGCCGTTCGTAATGCGAATAGATCTGTTCGATCGCCACCGCCTGGATGGGATGGGAATTCCAGAGTTCGGAGAGTCCCTCATGAAGTTCTAGCAGGCGGTTCTCCAGACTCTTGGATCTTGGGCAGCGGATGACGCCGGCTTCCCGGACGCGGGGAAGGGGAGTTTGCACGTCGATCACTGCGTAGCCGGTGATCCCCAGACCGGGGTCGACACCCAGAATGCAGCCAGCAGTTTTTGACATGGTCACTGGCGGCTCCAGGTACTGCCTTCCTTCAGGTCTTGCACTGCGATCTTCAGCGCCGTGAGTCCGTTGCGGACTAGGTCGGCGGTGGCGAAGTCTTTGTTCTGCCGCGCCTGGGCGCGAATCTGTAAGAGGATCTTCATCAGGTCGTCGACCAGTTGGGCGTCATCCCCTTGCGACGACTGCGTCTGGACCGGCTTTTGGAACAGCCCCAAGATCGCCGACAGTTCCCTGAGGATCGCCATTCCAACGCGCAGCACCTCCAGCGCCTCTGGGGTGCGATGTTGCGATTCCTCCAGCTTGGCCGATTCGATGAATCGATTCAGTGAGCGAGCTAGGTCAAATAGATCGCTGACGGCTCCCCCGGTATTGAAGTCGTCGTCCATTTTGGTCAGGAAGCTTTCTCGCATCGCCAGGACCTGATCGACCACTGGGTGCTGGAGTGGTGGAGCGACGAAGGAAGCGCGTCGGCGATTGGGATCGATATCGAAGGGGGATTGGCCCAGCAGGCGTTCGTAGCGCTGGAACAGCCGATAGAAGGTCTCCAGTGCGGTGCCGGCTTCTTGGAGCGGTTCTTCGCCGAAGACGTTGGTCGATCGGTATTGGGTGCGCAGCAGGAAGAATCGGAGTCGTTCGCCAGTCTGCTGTTCGATCAATTTCGCCAGACCACCGGCCCCTTTGCTGCGCGAGATCTTGCTGGAGGTGTCGGCGGGAGTCGCTTCGCGATCGCTGCGTCCGCCGACCTTGCCTGCGGCTTCGCTGGCGCGCATCAGACCATTGTGCATCCAGTAGCGGACCATCGGCGCGCCATGGCAACAACGGCTCTGTGCCGACTCGTTCTCATGATGCGGGAAGACTAGGTCCAGACCTCCGCCATGGATATCGAAGGTCTTGCCCAGGATCCGGCGACTCATCGCCGAGCATTCGATATGCCAGCCGGGGCGACCAGCACCCCAGGGGCTTTCCCAGCTGGGTTCGCCAGCCTTGGCTTTCTTCCAAAGGGCAAAGTCGCCAGGCGATCGTTTGCGGGACGCCGCTTCGCCACCTTCCCCCTGCTGGCTGTCGGCCGATCGATTGCTGAGCTGTCCGTACTGGCTGTCCCTGGCGACATCGAAGAAGACGTCCCCTTCGCTGGCGTAGGCGTATCCACGATCGATCAGTTCCTGAACGAACTGGATGATTTCTGGGATGTGGTCGGTAGCTCGAGGCAGATGGTCGATCTGATCGACTCCGAGGGCCTGGAGGTTGGATAGATAATCCGCCGTCATCTGGGTGGCCAGCTGCGGCATCGAGATCCCTAGTTGATTGCTGCGCTGGATCAGTTTGTCGTCGATGTCGGTGATGTTGACCACCCAGGTCACCGAGTAGCCGCAGTAGACCAGGTAGCGCTTGATGGTGTCGAAGATCACCGGGCCGACCATATGCCCGATGTGGGCTGGTGCGTAGACCGTCGGACCGCACAGGTACATGCCGACCGCCCCAGGCTGCTGGGTCATCAGCGGTTCTTTCGTTTTGGTCAGCGTGTTGTAGACGCGCAAATTCGGCGCCAGGCGACTGGAATCGTGCAGTGCTTCGGTCATGTCGGGTTCCCTGGGTGGAGGGGCATGCCTTGGTGAAGGAGAAGGAACGGAGGGAGCGATGGGTTTGGGATCGGTTGAAACGGCAAGGGATGGTTGGTTCGCAAGAGCGGAGTTTCCGGTTTGGGCCAAAAGAGCGACCACCGTGGCTTCGGCAAGCTCCTTATGGCCGATCGGTCCGCTCCCTTCCCCCGTTTTTCCTTTCAGGCCGATGGCGGCCGGATCGACCTGGAGAATTTCGGCGATGGAAGCGATCAAGGTGCCCCGCACCGGCGACAGCTTAGGGATTTCCGTTTGGACAACGCAATCGAGATTGACCAGTCGAAAGCCGGCTTGGCGAACTTTTTCCCAAGCCAACCGAAGCATATCGGCCGAATCGCGGCCTCGGTTGGCCGGGTCGGTGTTGGGGAACATCTGACCGATGTCACCTAGATTCGCCGCCCCCAAAAGTGCGTCCGTGATGGCGTGCAATAGGAGATCGGCGTCCGAGTGGCCCACCAGGTGGGCATCGCAGTCGATATCGATGCCGCCCAGTCGCATCGGACCTCCGGCAGCCAATCGATGGGAGTCAAATCCTATGCCAACGCGCAAGTCGTCCATCCTGCGATCTTCCTTCCGGACCTCCTGGTTGTCTGCCACCCAGGTCTGCCGACACCCTGGGGTGTGTAGGTCGTCTGACCACGGCATCGTCTGGGTGCGCCTGCGGATCGTGGCCGATTAGCATAACTTTTTTGGAGACGCGAGCGAAGGCGGCTTTCGGGAGGCGGCGATCCCAAGGAAGCCAATTCGAAAGGCGATCGGGGAGGCATGGCTGGGGATCTGACTGATTGTCGCGGGGATGGTGGGGTTGGTCCGAACGGGGATGGGTTACAATGGATCGTTGTGGTGGTTTTCTTTCGGGATCCTCCATCGGCGCTTCTGGTCCCTTCCAGCGATCGACTGGGGCAGATACCGTGCCTCGAGGATCCCAGCCGATGGCCGATCGGTACGATTTTCCCAAATCGCTGGCGATCGTCGCCGTGCGGTCTGAGTTGAGAAGGAAAGGTGTTTCAGGATGAACAAAGGGGCGAAGACCGCGATTTCTCCGACGCGTACCGAGGACTACCCCGAGTGGTATCAGCAGGTGATCAAAGCGGCCGACTTGGCCGAGAATTCCCCAGTGCGCGGATGCATGGTGATCAAGCCCTGGGGGTATGCCCTTTGGGAGAACATGCAGCGGGTGCTGGATCGGAAATTCAAGGAGACGGGGCATCAGAACGCCTACTTCCCGCTCTTTATTCCGATGAGCTACCTGGAGAAGGAAGCGGAGCATGTGGAGGGATTCGCCAAGGAATGCGCGGTGGTGACGCATCACCGACTGGAGCCGGATGGGAAGGGAGGCCTGCGGCCCGCTGGTCCGCTGGAAGAGCCTTTGATTGTTCGGCCGACCAGTGAGACGATCATCGGTGAGATGTACGCGCGTTGGGTGCAGTCGTACCGCGACCTGCCGATCCTGATCAACCAGTGGGCCAACGTTGTCCGATGGGAGATGCGGACACGGCTTTTCCTGCGGACAGCCGAATTCCTTTGGCAGGAGGGGCACACCGTGCATGCGACGGCTGAGGAGGCGATGGAGGAGACGCGTCGCATGCTGGACGTCTATGCCGACTTCGCCGAGAACACGATGGCCGTTCCTGTGGTGCGTGGGGAAAAGACGCCCAAGGAGCGATTTCCTGGCGCGGTCAACACCTTCAGCATCGAAGCGATGATGCAGGATCGCAAGGCGCTGCAGGCGGGCACCTCCCACTTCCTCGGGCAGAACTTCGCCAAGGCGCAGCAGATTCGCTACCAAGACCCTCAAGGAGAGCTGGTCTATGCCTGGACCACCAGCTGGGGTGTCTCCACGCGCCTGATCGGTGCCCTGATCATGACGCACAGCGATGACGATGGCCTGGTGCTTCCCCCGCGGTTGGCGCCTGCCCACGTCGTCATCCTCCCGATCTACCGCGACGATGCGCAGCGCACCGAAGTGCTGGAGTATTGCCACAAGCTAAAACAGCAGATAGCGGTGCTCCGCTATGACGATCAGGCGCTGCGTGTCGAGATGGATGATCGCGATCTGCGGGGCGGCGAGAAGAAGTGGTATCATGTCCGCCGAGGGGTACCGATCCGCGTCGAGGTGGGGCCCAAGGATCTTGCTCAGGACGCCCTCTTTGTCGGACGCCGCGACTCGGCAGGTAGCCAGTCGATGCCACGAGCTCAGTTCCTGGAAACGCTTCCTGGCGTGCTTCAGGAGATGCAGCAGGGATTGTTCGATCGCGCCTTGAAGATGCGGCAGGACCATACCGTTTCCCTCGATACGGTCGATCAGTTTCGAGAGTTTTTTCAGGGGGCGGAAGACGAAAAAGGTAGCTTCAGCGGTGGATTTGCTCACTGCTACTTCGCCAGCGAAGAGGCGGTGGCAGACGAATTGGCGCAGCGCAAGGTCACCATCCGCTGCATTCCGCTCGATCCACCTTCCCAGCTGGGCCGATGTTTCGTCACGGGCCAGCCGACCAGCCAGCGAGCGATCTTCGCGAAGGCGTATTGAGAGATGAGTGACTGGAGCGGCCATGGCAGCTCATCGCAGCGAGCCGAAGAGGGTGGGGCCGAAGAAGGGGCCCAGTCGCTGCGGCCATTTCCCTGCGCGCTCGTGGTCGCTCTGTTCAGCCGCCATCGGTCGGCGATCGAAAGCGTCCGCCAGATAGTGGAATCCCAGTGGGGACCGATCGCACTGCAAAGTCGACCGTTCGTGTTTGACCAAACCAGCTACTACCAGCAGCAGATGGGCGATCGATTGGAGAAGGAGTTCTGGGTCCTCCAGCGGCTGGAGAATCCGGCTGGCCTTGCCGACCGCAAGCGGACGGCGATCGCCTGGGAAGGGCTGATCGCTCAGTCAGGTCGGTTTCCCGAAACGCGGCCCGTCAACATCGATCCTGGCTGGCTCAGCCCGCTGAAACTGGTGCTAGCTTCCACCAAGGACCGCGCCCACCGGATCTACCTGCGCGATGGGATCTATGCGGAAGTGGCTCTGCAGCGTGTCGGATCGCAGTGGCGGGGGTATCCCTGGACCTATCCGGATTATCTACTCCCCGATTCCCTGGAGTTTTTTCAGCAGGCGATTGAGTATCTGAAGAAAGAGGCAGCGCGGTCCAATTCGGGAAGGCAAAGCGGTGGCGAGGGGGCTGCTGGGGGGCGAGAACGATGAAGCACGATGCAGCGGTTTGGGAGGTGATGGGGTTTGTCCTGGGATGTCTGCTGCCGGCTGCCTTGCTGGGGTGGCTGGCCGTTGGGCTGGTGCGGCGGTGGGCCGAGCCACTGGGGTTGATGGACAAGCCGGGGCATCGCAAGGTCCACACCACCCCAATACCGCTTGGAGGAGGCGTCGGGATCTGGTTTTCGGTAGCGACCACGCTGATGGTTGCTACCCTGCTGGCAGGTCTGCCTGTGGTCAGTCAGTGGCTGCCCGAGTCGCTTGCACAGCATTTGCCTGGTGTCGTTGAGTCGCGATGGAAGCTGTGGGCAATTCTGGCGGGTGGCACGGTGCTGATGCTGCTGGGCCTAGAGGATGATCGACGCGGATTGAAGTGGCAATGGAGGCTGGCGATCGAAGTGGCGGTCGCCATCGTCGTCGTCGTTTCGCAGCAGATGCAACTGAGCCTCTTCATCGACAACGGATGGGTCACTGGATTGCTCAGCGTTCTCTGGATCGTAGGGCTGATCAACGCCTTCAACATGATCGACAACATGGATGGTCTAAGCGGCGGGGTGGCCGCGATCGGAAGCGCGATGCTGGCAGGCATGCTGCTCATGCCGCATGCCGCGGGAGAATCGCAACCGCAGTGGTTTGTCGCAGCCATGCTGCTGGTGCTGGTAGGGGCCTTGCTGGGGTTTCTGGTTCACAATCGCGCCCCTGCGAAGATCTTCATGGGAGATGCAGGGGCCTATTTCGTCGGCTATTGGGTGGCGGTGGGATCCCTAGCAGCAACCTACACCGGATACCAGTCGGCCACACCCCACGCCGTTTTTGCTCCCTTGTGCGTCTTGGCGATTCCGCTTTACGACATGCTGTCGGTCATCTGGATCCGGATCTCTGAAGGGAGGAGTCCTTTCGAGGGGGATAAGCGACATTTTTCTCACCGCTTAGTCGAGCAGGGGTGGTCGAAGACACAGGCGGTCTGGATCATCTATCTGGCGACCTTTTGCTGCGGTATCAACGCCTGGATTTTGCCCAGAACCGATTGGGTGGGATCGCTGTGGGTGCTGGCCAACCTCTTGGGGATTCTTGGATTGTTGGCGCTATTGGACTTAGGAACCCACCGAACACCCAAGCGATGATCGGCGGGTAGAAGGCGATCGTCGAAGATTGCCCTGGTTCCATTCTGTATGCTGCTGCCTCGCCCCGTACAATGAAAGAGGCTCTTTAGGAATGATTGTGGCTATAGGAACCTAATCGACTGGACTTGATCGTACTCGTCCTCGTGCTCAATCAAATGGTACTCGTCCTCGAAGAGACGCGTTGGGACACTGGGGCATCGAGAAGCAGAACGAGAACGAGTACCGTCCGCCGCGGCGGACTGAGTGCGCGAAATCAAAGCAATGACCGACGAAATTAACCGAAGAACCAATGAAGCAACATGCCCAAGAGAGGTTCACCAGCGCAACTGCAGAAAGACAGGGGTAGCGTGAGCGGAGATGCCGGGGCGGAATCGGTCCGCATTGGAAAAGCGGCTCCCTTTTGGATGCAGGCCGCCGTAGCGACGATGGCCTGTGTAGGTCTTTGGATGCCATGCGACAGCATTGCTGTCTCCCAGGGGTTGGCGCTGCCGCAGCATCTGCTGTGGGGGGCACTGGCGATTCTCGGCAGTTGGCTGGCATGGCCCGCTTGCCACTGGGTCATCCCCAGCGCGGCCAATCGCGACCGCACGGCGTGGGAGCGATTCCAAGCCATGGGTGGCTATCGCAGCCCTCAATGGATCTGGATCTTCCTGGCGATGTGGCTGTGGATTGTCGGTGTCATCGCGTCGATTCAAAATGTGGAAGGCCGTGGGCAGATGCGGTCGGCCATCCATGGCGGTTGGGAAAGTATCACGTTGGTCTGGGTCGTCTTCGCAGGGATGCTGGCATCGCGGTTTCGAATGCAGCGCGATGCGCTGGCCTGGACCTTGATGCTGTCCTGTGTGCTGCTGGCAAATCACGCCTGGTACCAGTATGGGGTGAGCATGCCACGCGACCGCGAGGCGTATCGCATCAACCCTGAAGCCGTCATGCAGCAGATGCAGATCGACGCGCCGGCCGGTTCTGCGCTCCGTATCCAATTCGAGAATCGACTGGCGAGCACCGAACCGCTGGGGCCCTTTGCGCTAACCAACAGTCTGGCCGCGACCCTGGTGATCGGTACCCTGCTGGCACTGGGGCTAGCCGTCGATCAAGCGCTGCAGCGCAGTGGTCGGTGGATCACGGTGGTGTGCTGCCTTTGTGGGATCCAGGCCTTCTGTCTGATGCTGACCAAAAGCCGAACCGGTTGGATCGCAGTCCTCCTGGCGATGATCGGCTATGGACTGACGCACCCCGTAACCCGTCGCTGGGCCAAAGCCCACTGGAAAGCATTGTCGGTCGGCTTCAGCGCCGCTTTCCTGGGGCTCTTTATCCTGCTGTCGAACATCGATGGTCTGGTGATTGCGGAAGCGCCCAAATCCTTGTCGTTTCGAAAAATCTATTGGGATACCTCTGTCCGACTGATCGCCGACCACCCTTGGCTGGGGATCGGCCCGGGGAATTTTCAAAGCCACTACGCATGGCGAAAACCAGTCGGGGCCAGCGAGACGATTGCCGATCCCCACCAGGCGATTCTGGAGACTGCTGCATGGCATGGGATTCCGATGGCCATCCTGCTGCTGGTCGTGCTGTTGGCTTGGCTTTTGCACATCATCCGAAGGGCTCGTCTGCAAGCGGTCTGGCATCAGTTTCAGGCCACGCATCCTCATCATGGTTCGGCGATTTCTTCCCTGGTCGCAGCGCAGCATGATGAGGACCTGAGCGGTCGAAGCGGTCCATCGGGCACGCGAGCTCTCTCGGGAGCGACTCCAGGTTCCAGTTGGATCCTCCAGCCACCCGAACCGTCGGGCAGCAGGGCGAGCCGCCTGGAGTCAGCCTCCCACGGAGGACGAATTGGGAAGTGGAAGGTGCTGGCAATCGCCTGGGGCGCTAGTGCTCTGGCCGTATGGCTGCTCCCAGGATGGTTGGGGCCGGCCACCGATCTGCTCCCTTACCTCTGGGGCATGCCGCTGGGTATCGCAATGACCTGGTGGATGGATCGGCGCGACGACCAGCCCGACGTCCACTGGTTCTCCAGCCATTCCCTGGCATGGGCCGCTTTCGCGGGATGGTTGCACTTGATGGCCAATGGCGGATGGTTCACTCCAGGGGTCTCTCACCTGCTGATCCTCGTCAGCGCGTTGGCAGCTAGTTCGATGGTGCTTCCGGCCGGGACCGCAGTCCCAGGCAGCCAGCAGTTGGAGGGACATCCACTGCTTCGCATCGGAACCCGCATTGGATTTCTTGCCTTGGTCCTGCTGCTCTGGTTCTCCGATTGGCGCCCTTCCATGGCGCTGCTCCGCTGGAAGATGCAATCGCCCCCGACGGTGGAAGCGATGGAGCGAGGTGCCCTGCTGGCAGCTCAAGAAGACCCATGGGATCCGATGCCTCGCCAAGTGCTCGCGCAATCGATCTGGCAGCAGATTGCCGCTCAAGCGGCCAAAGGGAATCCTGTTTCCCCCGAGCGACTCGAGGCATACCAGCAGGCCTGCCAACAATGGCTGGCAAGCGATCCAGCCTCCTGGCAGCCCCGAATCGATCTGGGGCATCAATCGCTGGAATTGGCGGGGCTGATCCCCGGTGGCCCCTTCGGACCCCAGGCGCTGAGGTACTATCAGGGGGCGATCGAGCGATACCCGAACGAGGTTGCGGTCCATCTCCAGACGGCGATGGCGGCGGTGCTTCTCGGTGATCTGGAACTGGCCAACAATTCGCTGAAACAAGCAGAATCGCTCGACACCAGCACCCAGCACCGCGATCGGCGGCTGAAAGCTGCGTTGGTCTACTTGCCAAAATCCTGGGATTCTTCGATTTCCAGTCGCACAGAGATCCCCTTCGTCCGTCCCAACCCCGGCTCCCCCTGGGTGCTGGGCGAACCGGCCGCAGCGCTGATTCGTAGCATGCTTGAGAGGCTTGCAATTCCACGTCCAACCATTTCGCAGGAACTGCAACCCGCCACCGGTCCCTGAGCCTTCGCGTTACGGTTCGACCGGATGTGGCTGCAACGCGAAAAAGCCTCCTACTTTCCTGAAACTTCCCATCTGTCCTCAGCGACCTGCGCCATGCGAACCCTACTGCTTTCTCTGCTCATCGGATTGACCGGTCTGGGATTTGGATATCTGAAGTACCAGAAGGCGTTCGAAGGGGTCAGGGAGTCGTTTCAGGATCCCAAAGAACGTCTGGCCGAAAAAATGCGCGCGGCGGGAATGGCGATTCCCCAAGGCGATGTCTCCGATCGCATCGGAAAGGCAGAGATCGTCAACGGAAAGGTCCATGACTTCGGCACGATGGCATTCGGCAGTTCGCGCAACCACCGCTTCGTCGTCAAAAACGCCGGTACTGGACCACTGAGCCTGGAAGTGCTCTCTAGCACTTGCAAATGCACGATTGGCGAACTGGAGAAATCGGTGCTCGCCCCGGGGGAAGAGACGGGGGTTGAACTGACGTGGACCGCCGAAAGCATGCTGCGGGATTTTTCGCAGACAGCCACCATCCGAACCAGTGACCCCGATCAGGAAGAAATCCAACTCTCCGTTCGAGGCTTCATCGGTAGCAGCTTGGTGGTCGATCCCATTCGCCTGCTGATCGGCGACGTTTCCTCCAAAGATCAGACCCTTCGCAAGACGACGCTCTACAGCTACTACGAGAAGCCGCTGGAGGTCGAGGAAATGACATGGGCCGATCCCAATACGCGCGATCGAGTCCATTTGACAGCCACCGTCCGACCGCTGTCCGCCGGGGAAGTGGAACAACACAAAGACGCCAAATACGCCGCCGATATCGAAGTCCAACTCGATCAGGGAATGCCCGCAGGACCGCTAAACGGATTTGTCGAACTGAAGACCAACCTGGGTGAAAGAGAGAAGCTGCAGTTTGGTGTCAGCGGCAAGATCCTCAGCGACATCCGTGTCATAGGCAGCACCAATTTCGACGACCGAACCAATGCCCTGACGATCGGAAAAATCGTCGCCAGCGAAGGCAAGGTGACCCCCCTGCTGATTGGTATCCGCAAAGACGAAAACGGACCCGAACCCTCGCTGACCGTCGAAGCCGTTCGCCCCATGGAGACGCTGCAGGTGAAGATTGGAGAGCCCAAGGCGCGAGGCAGTCAACGGATTTTTCCGGTGGAATTGATCGTGCCACCAGGATCCGCCCCCGTTTCCTTTGCAGGGACAAATCCATCAAACTTCGGCAAGGTCGTCTTCCGAACCAACTTGGAGCATTCTCCCGAGTTGATCATGTTTGTGAAGTTCGAGGTCGAATAGCCTCGCCTCGAACAAGATCTCGAGGTTCCCTTGATTCCATCCCACCTTTCCGATTGGCTTCCAAAAAGTTCCTCTCCGGCGCGACGTCGCCAATTGGCGCTGGGCTTGGGGGTGGCTTTTCCGATCTTGGTAGCCAGCAACCTGCTACCGCTGGCAGGTTGTCGATCCTTACCCAGCAGCAGCCAACCCGTGTTGCCGTCCGAACAGAACACGGGCGCGTCCCGGTGGTGGCCTCAGTGGAAATGGCCCGAAGTCCCCAAGATCACACCACCCACCTTTTCGCAGAAGTCGTCTTCCTCGCAGCGCTGGGGTCTGGGATCTACCCCGTGGACGCGTGAAGAGGCGATTGCCGAAGTCCCTTCCGAGGTGCCATCGAGCGACTCGACAGTTCCGACACTGGCCGATCGCTTTGCTGAAGCAAGCAAGGGTATCCAGTTGGGAGAAGGTTTCAAACGCTGGATTTCGACACCTGCGGGAAGATCCGATGCGTTCGCAGAAGGCCCCTCGCTCTCCATCCCTCCCACTCCCTATCCCAGTTCCACAGCGAGCCCCAGCGCCTCGAGGGATGCAAAGCCCGATCGACGCTCGCGCGAATCGTCACCCGACCAGGGGCAAGAGGAGACTAGGAACAGAGAGTCGAATGCCCCGGCCACTGCGTCCCCCTGGAGTCGCCGTCTGCCTCCCGCCACTCCGGTGGAACCTGCCACCCGCCCCTCGGTTCCCTCGGGCGATATCCAGTGGTTGCCTCCCGAATCCGAACTCCCATCGGATCGATCCGACAACGGAATCCCGCTCTCCCAGCAATCCAGCATCCGAAGTCAACTGGAGCAGGCGGATGCCTTGGTTCAGACGGTGGCATGGAGCGAACGGACACGGAGAGGATTTTTGGAGCGGCGAAGATCGGAGGGCCACTCTCTCCCTGCGATTCGCTGGACGGAGTCACAAGCTTCTGAGTCGGATCCGCCGGCGGGGGACCGAGTGCCCGGTGGCCGCTTGATCGCTGAAGAAAAGCCTTTGCGCACCGAGAAGGCTAAAACGGTCGTGGGAGCCCAGCCCGAAACGAATACGACACCGCAAGCCAATAAGTCGGATAGTGGGACTGCAGGCAAAGTGGCCCCAGAAGAAAAGGAACAGGTTCTGGCGGAGGGGTGGTCCGAACCCTGGGTGGCGCTCGTTGTCACCGGCGATCAGTTCGGCTATCTGGAACCGTGTGGCTGTACGGGACTGGCCAATCAGAAAGGTGGCCTGATCCGCCGCGATACGTTGCTACAGCAGATTCGTGGCAAAGGGTGGAATGTCGTTCCTCTGGATGCAGGCAACCAGGTGCGACGGCCGGGGCGTCAGTCGGAACTGAAGTTCGCGCGCACCGCCGAGGCACTCAAGCTAATGGGATATCAAGCGGTGGGACTGGGACCCGATGACCTGAATCTATCGGCTACCGATCTGCTGCTTAGTTTTTCCGATATCGACCCCAAGCAGAAAAGCCCTTTCGTAGCCGCCAACGTTGTGGTCTACGAAGAAAGTTTTTTGGAGACGCTGAAGGTTCTCTCGATCGGCGATAGGAAGATCGGAGTGACCGCATTCCTTGGAGTCGAGGAATCGAAACAAGTTCAGAATGTCGACGTCTCCTTGGTCGACCCCGTCGAACCAGTGGCCAAAGCGGCCAAGCAGATGGAAGACCTTGGAGTCCGATACAAAGTCCTGATCGCTCACGCATCCCTCGAGGAGTCGGCTCAGGTAGCCAAAGCGGTTCCCAAGTTCGATCTGGTGATCACCAGCGGAGGGTTTGGGGAGCCGACCTACAAACCGGAAGCGATTGAGGGCACGCCAAGTCAAATGGTTCAGGTGGGTGTCAAAGGGATGTATGCCGGACTGATCGGGCTCTACGATGACCCCAATCAGCCGCTGCGTTACCAGAGGATTGCGCTGACCGATCAGTTCCCCGATTCCCAACGGATCACCGAATTGTTTCAGAGGTACCAAGAAGAACTCCAACTGACCGGGCTGGAGGGGCTGGGCCTTCGCCCTCTGATGCATTCCAGCAATCGCCGCTTTGTGGGGAGCGAGAAATGCGGAGAATGCCACACCCAGGCATTCGAAATCTGGAAAGGAACTCCCCATTCCCATGCGACCGATTCGATCGTACACCCGCCCGAACGGTCGGAGATCGCACGGCATTTTGATCCGGAGTGCCTCAGCTGCCACGTCACCGGCTGGAATCCACAGAAGTACTATCCCTACACCTCCGGTTTTCTAGGCTTGGAGGCGTCCCGGCATCTGGTGGGAAATGGTTGTGAAAACTGCCACGGTCCTGGTGCCGAGCACAGCGCTGCCGAAGAAGGTTCTAGCTCTGCCGATCCGACGATGCTGACGCGACTGCGCGAGGAGATGAAATTGCCGCTCGACAGGGCACGCGATAAGTGTCTGGAGTGCCACGACCTGGACAACAGCCCCGATTTCCATCAGGATGGTGCCTTCGAAAAGTACTGGAACCAAGTCAAGCACTACGGCAAAGACTGATGGCTGAAGCTTCTTCCTGGATCGATCTCCGCAGCGATACCGTGACTCGCCCCACTCCCGCCATGCGTCAGGCGATCGCCGAGGCGGAGGTGGGGGATGATGTGATCGATGTCGATCCGACGATCGAACGATTGCAGGCGCGGACCGCTGAGATCCTGGGCAAGGAAGCCGCTATCTTCATGCCCAGTGGCTCGATGACCAATCAAATCGCCATTCGAGTCCACTGCCAGCCCGGAGATGAGTTTCTCTGTGAAGAGCAGTGCCATGTCTACAACTACGAACAGGCCGCCTTCGCACAGCTCAGCGGTCTGGTCGCTCGAACGATCCCCGGGAATTATGGCGTCCTGCACCTCGATCAACTTCGTGGGATGATCCGGCCTGAAGGGGATCATCTGGTGAGGACGCGCCTGGTCTGTCTGGAAAATACACACAATCGAGGTGGTGGCACGGTCTGGCCTTATCAGCAGTTGGTCGACATCTGCCAGTGGGCTCGCGACAACCAGTTGAAGACCCATCTGGATGGCGCTCGGCTGTTCAACGCAGAAGCCGCTTCTGGGATTCCAGCGATCGAATGGTCGCGGCATTTCGATTCGGTCAGCATCTGCTTCAGCAAGGGCCTGGGGGCTCCCGTAGGTTCCGCCCTGGCCGGTCCCAAGCCGTTCATTCAGGCGGCAAGGCGTGCCCGAAAACTCTTCGGTGGTGGCATGCGACAGGCCGGGGTCCTGGCTGCGGCTGCCTTGTACGCTTTGGAACACCACCGCGAACGACTGGTGGAAGACCATCAGAACGCCCAGAAGCTCGCCGACGCAGTCGCTCGTTGCAACGCACTCTCCTGCGACCCAGTCCGCATCGATTCCAATATCGTCCTAGTCCAGGTGGATCCCAGTCGCGGTACCGCGCGGCAACTGGTCGAACAGCTACGGGAACACCGCGTGCTGGCGATACCCTTTGGGCCCCAGTCGATTCGACTGGTCACCCACCTGGATCTCTCCGCATCGCAGATCGATCAGGCATGCGAGGTGATCGAGTCGATCGGTCAGCATCGCTGATCCTGGCGGATCAGCGTTTTTCGCTTCCCTCGCTGATCTTCAAGCGAATGCTCCCTTCGGCAGTTCTCTGATGCAGGCCATCTTCGATCGTTGCATGTAGAGTATACGATCCGGCCGCGATCTTCTTGGGCATGTAGATCCGATAGACGATGAAATGATCGTGCCTGGAGCTTTCGTACGATTCGGTGTCTTCGGGAAGATCTTGACCAGCGACCACTTGCCCAGCATCATCCCGCAGTTCGTATCGCCCCGTCAGCTTGCGCTGAAAGCCACCCTCATGAGCGGCTTCGCGAAGATTGCGAAGCTCCAGATACAGTAGCACTCCTTGATCGGCAGAGAAGGTGCGGCTGGCCACCTTCTCGATCGCTCCATACCCGAAGACTTCGTTGCAGAACTCGATCTTTCCAATCTTCATCCCATCGCCAGATTCCTGTCGCGCTAAAGCCGCCAGCAGTCGGTCCGCCGATGCCTGATGCGACGCAGATCCCGCTTGTCCTGCTTCCGATTCCTTCGACCACTTCTCCACGATTTCAAGCACCTGGTCTCGATCCAGTGACGACAATCTGCCGGTGTAGCCTGGATCGGTCGAAGCCAAGGTTTGACGCAGCCTCTCCAGCGACTCGCGATTCTTCACCGCATTGGCCGTCTCAGGCTGGCTCTCTAGCAATTGGATCGCGCGAGTCAGGCAAGCGTTAGGCGACGGATCGAGCGAAGAAGCCACCACCGAAGCGACTCCTTCTGTTGCCTCGCTACTGGGCGGCAGGGCGGCATGAGGTGGCGTCTTCAGACTGGATCCTGCAGTCGCTTCCGATGCGTTCGGCGCGGTGGTGCGATCCAAAATGCCAGACGGCTGGCCAGCAACCGGCAGCATGGCGGGTGGACTCATCCATGGCTTGGTTTGCACACCGCCTGCCAAGCTGGTTCCGGCGTTCGATGAGCCAACCAATCCGCTGATCGGCGATTCATTGGATGGAATCTCTGGCGCTGCAATGGCAGGCGACAGGGAGGAGGCTGTTAGAGCTCCTTCCGGTCTAGTGGTTCGTGCTGCCGAACTGGTACTAAGTGCGCTGGGTTCCACCTTGGATGAGGCGATAGGATTCGAGGGGACTGGCAGTCCTGGTGGCGCCATCAATGGGGAGGGTGCCGATGGCGCAACAGGATCGGAAGAGGCTGGCCGCGAGCCGAGCGATTCGCCAAGCCCTGGCGCCTCCTTGGACTGCTTGGCTTCGGAAGATGTCGGCTTGGTCTCCCCACCGGGGATGGCTGGGTCAGTGACTTGACTGGATGTCGCTGCTGCTGCGGTATTGCGAAAGCCAGGACGCGTCGCAGGTTGACGCAACGCCGCCAGCAGGCGCTGGTCCATCGCATCCAAATTCTCCTGCATCGTCGCGCGGGGGATGTTGGAATCGGTGATCTTGGCCTCCGCCGACGAAGGCTCGGGCGATTCCCCAGTGGTGACACCCATGAATCGCTGAAATCGCTGCAGTGGATTCGGTTTGGCGAGTGATTGATTGGAGAGCGATCCGGAGGTTGACTTGGCGGGCGCCTCCTGCCGCTCGACGGTAGACTTCGCCTTGGGCTGGAACGGATTCCACCAACCTGCCGAAACGACTTCTGGCGATGGCGCTGCCGAGGTCTCCTGAGAAGGAGTTGCCTGCAGGTCACTGGTGCCTCTCAACCGTTTCTCCAATGGCTGGCACCCAGTGAGCAGGAAACCACTGAGCAGGAAACTACTGAGCAAGCAAACACGGAGCAGCGGGAGGAGGATCGCGATGCGAGAAACATGAGGGAGATAGGTTGAGGCAACCATCGATGAGCCATCCTTGTGCATCGAGGAGAAACCAAGCGATGGCGGGATGGTATCGAAGCGATCCAGGTGCTGCAAGAGATTTCATCGCACCAGTGGCGAAGGCAGGAAGACCGACAGCCATCTCGTCGCGAAAGCTCCACCCTCAACCCCAAGGCAAGGATCACTACAGCTTGCTAGCATTCCACTTGCAGTTTCAACTGACCGTCAAGATCGGGATGCCATTTCGCAAGTTGGCGCCCGAGAGAAGCCGGGGAAGAAGAGCCGCGATGGTACCGAGGTCCAAGCCTTCGGCTGCCAGGCGATTTTTCCAAGTGAGAGCATCCCACGGTTTTCCGGCTTCCGCTGCTGCTTTGGCTTCCTGTGCAAGCGACAAGATCAGCTCTCGCGGGACCTCGATGTCGCGGACCAGTTTGATCAGCCCAGGGGAAATGCCAGGGTTGGGAAGCGGAGCCACGTTCGGGGGAAGCCAGGGTAGGGGACCTTGTGGAATCGCAGCAGGAAAAAGAGCGGCTAGATCGACGCCAGCGTCGATCAGCTTCTGCCTCAAGGTATCGATCGTCCAGTCGTTGCCAGCTTCCCAGTCAGCAACCCATTGCTCTTTCAGCTTCTGCAGCAGTTCGGTGGAAACCCCAGCATCGGCCAGCCGCTGCATCCAAGGATAGAGGTGAGGATGACGCTCGATGGGATCCAGCTCAATCAAGTCATCTGAACCATCGGAGTTTCCGGGTGGAAGCTCGGGATGGCGTCTAAAGATCGCATCCAAATCGACGCCAGCGTCGATCAGCTTCTGCCTCAAGGTATCGATGGTCCAGTCGTTGCCAGCTTCCCAGTCAGCAACCCATTGCTCTTTCAGCTTCTGCAGCAGTTCGGTGGAAATACCCGCATCGGCCAGTCTCTGCATCCAGGGATAGATGTGGGGATGACGCTCGATGGGATCCAGATGAATCAGGTCATCCGAACCATCGGGGTTTCCAGGTGGCAATTCGGGATGGCG
>Ga0315904_10000630_pt1 | contig 56200 bp, 40 predicted proteins | sample LakEriMetagenome_6_FD_203529 | JGI IMG/M metagenome (GOLD analysis project Ga0315904, IMG submission 203529) | Freshwater fungal communities from buoy surface, Lake Erie, Ohio, United States - Buoy 12 MA120 | ecosystem: Environmental > Aquatic > Freshwater > Lake | place: USA: Lake Erie, Ohio...
CCCGGTGGGCTCTCCTGGAAAGGCAAAGCCTGTCTCAAGATTAGCCCTGGCGATGGAAACGCGGCGAATGACACGTTCTGTCCCGAGCCATACAAAGCTCCGCCAATAAAGTAGCGTGGCCAGCGGCCTCTGGCACATTGGCAGTGTTGGTGGCCGAAGTGTCTTGGATTTTGACCTCCTCCCCGAAACCTGGTCCGCGCCTAAGGTTAGGGGAGGAGGTCAGTCAGACTACTGGCGTGGAACCAGTGGCAACCGACCTTCTGTCGATTAGTCCAAGCAGTCGAGGCACCGCTGCGGTGTTAACGCTGGCCAAATTGCGGAGCCGAGCGGCCGGACTTCGCAGCCTGAGAATCCTGCAGAGTAGGCAACGGGCATTCTACTTCCGCCGACGAATTCAACCCAACTCTAACTTGCCTATGAAGTAACAAAATCCGAACACCACTCGACTCGCCAATGGCGAAACTGGGACGGCTGCGCCTTGAATATCATCCACTCAGCCCACGATAATACAAAGAGTTCTCGCTTTTTTAAGGCCTAGCAACCCGACAACGCATTGCTCTTCAGAAATCAGTCTCAGTCGACTTTTTTGGGGGAGAGATCGATCCTGCAAACTTCCACCAAATTGGCGATCTGTTCATCGCTGAAACGCTGGCGAAGGTAGGTGATTAGGTCTTCTTGGCGATGCTGGCCGAAGACCATACGATACAGAACAAGGGAACGTTGGAGGTGGATTTGCTGCAAGACCTCTCGGCTGTGGGGAAGCCGAGGGACGTATCGTTCAATCTTGGCGTCACCGTCTGGGGAGATCCAAAATGGATACAGGTCATTCTGACCATCTGCCCGTGACTTCCTCGCTTCTTCGAACATCGCAGACCATGGATCACTGAAGTTTGAATCAGTCGCATGTTCACGGAATAGTTGCGCGATGTTCTTTCTCAACGCGTGACCTTTGTAGCGATGTATGCGTCCTTCGCGCTGCTCAAGATCCACGGGGTTTGAGGGCAAATTCCAATGCACAATCGCGTGGCAATATGGATGGAAGTCCAATCCTTCCTGGCCAACCGATGTCGATACCAGCACGAATGGCCAGAAAGGTGAATTGAAAGCAGAACGCACCTGAGCAGGGCGAGTTTTGTCTTCGTCGTCACTCTTCTTCGTTTGCCCAAAAGCCAAAGCAAAGCGATTACGCATCCGCAATGGCTCATCCTCTTTGCGTAACTTCCTTCCCTCGCACTCAAAGACATCCGCCTGCAGATTCGTAGTGCGCAGCGACAATGCTGACGCAATTTCTTGCACTAACCCCGCCAGGAACTCGTCCACAGGCTTGCCTGGTAAACCAAGTGATTCAACCAAAGTGTGGACATACTCGTCGAACGTGGACTGGATGTTTCCGTCTATCGAGTAGGAAAGTACGTTTCGCCAATACGGGAGTTCATCTCGTTTGCCCCGTATCAAACTCATCACCTCTGGCAGATTGAATAAAGTCAGCATTGAATGCCCAAGCGGCGCTGCATAATCGGCTATGTCCGTTTGGCCCTTCGCCGAAATCGCTTGATCGATAACTCGCTGCAGACAGCGTAAAGCTACGATACCTGGAGCCGCCAGTGCCATCTCGGCCAACACCAAACTCAAATCATCGGGTGCCTTGCCAAGAGTGCCAATCTCCTTTGCGGTCTGCTTGAAAAGCTCAACGTGTTTGCTCCAGCCCTCGGCCACGTCCGCTTCTTCCCCATCCAGAGCATCTCCACTCCAGATTTCAGCCAAACGATCGTTGGCCAGCCATCCGAGTGTCTGCTCACTATAAAAATTAAGATCGAGAAATAGCGGTGCTGCCCAATACCATCGATCGTCAGTGCCTACTGTTGTCGAAGCAGCTTGTTCTTCTCGGTGTTTTTCAAGCACTGGCTTGAGCAAGTCGCAAATCGTATCCGAGTACAATTTCAAGACTTCTGCTTTTGACCTGGTGGAATGCCCCCATTTTTGATCCAGCTGTCATCCGGCCCGACGCTCGGCGAGCGAGTTTGCCGAACTTGGCAACACTTCCCTCGGCGGGGGCGTTTTCGCGGAATTCCAAGGGCTTCCTCGCAGTTCAGCCTGTAATTCAGCGTGTGATGGACCAGCCATCCTTCCCGACGGAGCAAGACATACCAACGCTGATAACCGTAATGGGGACGACTGCGGGCGATTGTCCCGCAGTCGGATGCGGAGTTGGGCCCGCTGGTCGCGCCAGCTCTCGTACCGGTAAATGGAACGTGGAAATCCAAAGACAGCACAAACACGCCTTAGGCTGACTCCGTATCCGACCTGATATTCCGTAACCAACGCACGCCGCCGAGCGGGCCTTAAAGTTTTTTTTGACAAAACATCCTGGAGCATCTTCTTGTCCAGGCTGAGGTCGGCCACCAGCTGCTTCAGCTTCCGGTTCTCCTCCTCTACTTGTTTCAGCAGTCGAACTTCCGCGAATCCCAAGCCGGCAAACTTCCGCTTCCAGCGGTAAAACGTCTGCTCTGAAACTCTCGGCTTCCGCACCATCCCGGTCACCGAAGTCCCTGACTCCGACTGTCGCAAAGCCAATGCAATCTGCTCTGCCGTATACCGTTTCTTACCCATCTGATCCGACCTCCCTCAAAAGCCAAATTAACAAAATCCCTAACCTTTGGCGTGGACCAAGATTCGGGGAAGAGGTCGCAGCCCCCCATAGTCGGGGTCTGTAAGCTGAATTTGGGTATACAACAGAATGGTAAGCGGATTTGGCATCGGTGCTTTGGTTCGGAACCTGCGTTTGCGTATACCTCAACCAATCGTTTCGCCCACTTTCAGAACTCGGCAGTTCTCGAGAGCATTTAACTTTTTAGACAAGCCCGACGGCAGACGACCTTTGCCGAAACATACGTACTTCTCGTCGTTCGCTGAAAACCAGAAGTCAGGCTCGGCTACTAGCATGCCGGCCTCGTCACGGATGGGTGAAAATTGCAGGTTCCGAGATTCGGCCAGCTCGGTGAGCCAATCTCGCTCTTTGTGGTTAAGTCCCTCGAGCAGGTGGGCAACTCGTTCCAGGCGGGAAGGAAGATCCACTCTTCCGCAATGCCTGGTTGCGGCATCAAAGGCAGCTTTTAATACCCAAAAGAACTCCGGGATGGCCTGTGTTTCGTTGCCCAGCATGATCAGATGTGTTCTCGCTCGTGTCATGGCAACGTAGAGGGCCCGAGCCCACTCTGGCTTAGAGACCGCATACCCGAATGCTTCAATCGCTGGAATCACAACAATTTCTGCCTCATGTCCCTTCATGGAGTGGGGAGTCGTGACAACCAGAAGTCCCTGATCCAGCCGATAGGGTTGATTCGCCTGATACTCAACACCACGAACGACTCCCTTCAACTCTTGCTTCAGCAAATTCACCAATGCAGGGATTCGGTGTTCCTTTCCCATCATGACAATTCGGATGTCCGAGGGGGCTACACGCTCAGCAATGAACAGATGGCGAAGAATCCTAATGAGTTCCGCATTGTGGTGATTGTCATTTTGAAACAGGCGTAACTCGGGAGACATGCCTTCGGCTGTGCAGAAGCGGGTCAGCCACCAACTGCGATTGGCGCGGTTGCTATGCTCAATAAGTCCGCGGGACTTGAGCTCATTGAATTCCGCCAGGCTACCGGGCGGCTGATCCTTTTCAGCCGGGTGGAATTGCTCCAATAGGTTGAAGGCAAGCTCGGTGATTTGCCGGGTTGATCTGAAGCTTTCCTGCATGAAAGCGGAGCGGCCGCGGAGATCCAATCCGATGTCTTTCCAAACCGGCATTTCCCGTCCGTACACGTTCTGGGCATTGTCGTAAAAGATGTAAATCGAGCGGCTGTTGGGGTTTGAATCGCTGTTACGTAGGACGAATCGACTTAATAACCGCAAAGGGGCGGCTCCGAAGTCCTGCGCCTCATCGATGAAAAGTGCGTCACAAAGCGAAGTGTCGTCCTTCGACTTGATTTGTTCCAATGCATCCTTCGCTGCAGCCTCGTAGTTAAAAGAGTGCACTGACTCAGAAACCTGGAAACCGGGCAGGATTCGGTGGTACAGCAACTCTCGCAGGTGGTACAGCTGGATTGTGTTCTCCCAGCGGAATGCTCCAGGGGCATCCCAAAGCGAGGTGGTGTCAACATTGATTCTTGCGGCAGCCACGTTGAGGTTTCTTTCAAGTGCCTCCTTCAACGAGGAGTTCGCGTAGGCAATCCAGATTCGAGCGTTTCTTTTGGACTCCAGAAACCGGGCCAGTCGAATCGCCCAATTGGCCAGAACCACTGTTTTGCCGCTTCCAGCAACACCGCGTACAAGCCTCGGTCCGCCGTCATTAATTTCACGCTGGCAAAGCTCTTCCTGTTGTCGTGACAGCACCGGCCTCAGTTTCTTGAAGCTGGCTATTCTCGCTCCCATGCTGTCTGGATGTGAAGTGACCAGTTCATAGTTTTTTTGACTCTCAATGCTCAAGTTAACCTCCGCCAGGCCATTTCTGTTGACCTTTCGAGCCGAAAACTTGGCGGCGACTTCGAGCAGAAAAGTAGCTTCTACTTCCTGTTGTGAAGCGAGCATGATGACAAACTCTTTGGCACGGCTGATAGCCACATTGATCAGCCTTCTCCATTCGTCTGGTGCCCAGGCGGCACCCGTCTGAACAACGTCGAAGATGACAATCTCCGCTTCGGTTCCCTGTTGCGCGTGAACCGTCGAGGCTCGCCAGGAGTCGGCACCCAGTTTCGCGAGATAATCAGCAGCCATTTTCGCCTGAGCCTTAAACGGAGAGATGAAGAGTCCTTTCATCGCTCGAAAGTCATCATGGGCGAACAGATATTCCAGGATTTTGAGGGTGCCTTCGCGAATCCAGCTTTTCCCGCTTGGTGGCCGTTCCGGGCGGATTTGGGGAAGCGATAGTCCGCAGTGGTCGAGGACACACCAGATGGTTCTCCGCTCACCTTTCAGGATCCGGGGCGGAACAAAACGGCTCTTTTTGAAGTCCGACTTGAGAGTGCCTTCATATTGGTAATCGGATACAAAGCTCCCAATTTCAGGGTGCATGCGATATTGGGTCTGAAGCAGCTTTACGGCAGGCGGCGTGTCTCTGGTCGACCCCAAATAGCTTAGTGAACTGGTGGCAACCCAGCGGTGGAGCTCAGTCGGTGTCGCCCGACTCAACCGGCTGATTGGAGCGAGTTGCCTTGGGTCGCCCGCGACCATGAATCGCCGACTTGCAGCCAACGAGACAGCTGCCGCGCCGACCTTACTTACGAGGCCTGCTTCGTCGAGGATTACTGTCGTGAAAGGAGTACAGCCATTTGCAAGCTGCCTTTGAAACTCTTCGCTGCCCAGTAACATGACAGCCCGGAAATTGGTGCAGCCGACGACTCGGACACTCCTAGAAAATAGGAGCTTGTGGCTTACCGATTTCACCATGGACAAGTAGTTCTTGATTTCTGCGTTGATCGTTGCGCGATCTTCGGTATCTACTGTGCGCTTAAGCTTCGCCCTCAACTTGGCTACCGTCTCAAGCAAGTCAGTTTCCGTCCCTCGAAGTAAATCGCTCAGCCCTTCCTTAAGATACTGTTCGACATCGACGGCGCGGCCGATTCGGCATATCCCGCCATTTGACAGAAGGGCATCTCCGAGCAAAGTGCCCTTCAGCTTTTCTCCGATTTTGATCATTGCTTCATCGGTTGCTCGATTTGTCGTCGAAACGACAAGCACTCGTTCCGAAGGGTCACGGAGGCAGGCTGCAACTTGCTTGCCAATGCTTGTCGTCTTTCCGGTGCCTGGTGGCCCCCACAAAACTGACCATCCGTATTTCCACATGTCGGCCAAGTCCGTAATGGACTGGCTTGGGTCTCCGGCATTAATCGGAGGATGAACTCCTCCCAGAGTCGCTCGCAATCGCTCGTCGAGAAACGGGCGAATGATTTTTCTTGAGGTCTCGGCATTTAGGAGTTGATTGAGATGCCGGAGATACTCGTAAGGCCGAACAAAGAACTCGCCCTTAACTGGCGGGCTGTTGTCTTCAATCAGGACGAAGAGACCGTTCTCAGCCTCATCTACTTCGACAACCTCGCCCCGCCAGAACCGAATGTCGTCTCTCTTTGACTCGATGTACTCGTCATCCTTCTTTTGTTGAACCGCGCGAATAAACTCTTTGGGATCCAGTGGGCCAAATGCCAATGCCCCCTCCCAAGTCCAGTCGAATTCGATTCTTTCAGAGGTGGTGACTCGGTAAATCGTACCAGAGGACACCTTCTCAATCTCGTCCACTTTGATCGCATCAAGCTTTACCCAGGGATACGAACGCTGGTACTCCAACCTGATCGCGATGGCAGCGTCCATGAATGTCTTTTCGTCAACATCGGGCATTGGCAATTCGATTGGGAAGGCCGCTACCGATTTATCAATCGACATTCGTCAATTCCTCTGGAACGGACTTACGAATTAACATTAAGGAGGCCGGAATCCGGGCATTCAAGATTTCGTGCATTGTTGCATCGCAAGGGCGGCGCAGGGGTTAAGCCGCGGCTTTCCCAAACAATTCTCGATGATAGAAGCGGAGGTCACGTAAAAAAATTGCTTTGAGCTCAGGTGATGCCTGCCCTCGCTCCGAAGCGGAATCGCCGTGTGCTACTGGTCCAAAGTACGTCTCAAGGACTTCATGTGCTTCATTCACCGTTTGCTGAACCTAATGAGGCCAGCAGACGGAGAGACAGCGAGTCTGACGGGGCTACTGTCTCAAGAATCTTGGCTTCTTTAACGGCCGTCCTGAATGGTGCAAATTAACATGGAGAACGGCAGCCATCAAATTCATTGGGAGTCGAGTTGGCTCGGCATCTTGTGGCTATCGATTCGTTCCTTTATTGGCATGAATCGCTCGATTTGAGGGGCCTTTCGCGTTAAGATTCAGGTTTGCCATGCGATTCAGACTCCGGCCTCCGCGTTTTGCCAATGCCAGACCAGAAAATCCTCTATGAGGTCTCTCAACGCTTAAAACGCTTCCCATCAGGGGCCACCGCCCGAGATATTGCCCGTTCGACGCGAATCCTCGAATCAGAGGTCAACAATGCACTCCTCGAACTGCAGAGAACAGGATTGGCGGTCTACAAAACGCCGCGTTGGAAATGGGTAGGCGGGGGGCCGGAGTTGCCTGGTGAGCGACCGATTCCCGTTCCGAAGCCCGATCCGACGCCCCCAACTCTGCCAGTTGATAAGCCAACGAAGCCGCAAGAACCTGCGAACCGACGCCACCTTGAATCTCGATGGAAGGGGTTCCGGGCACTCTGCGAGTACTATGCCGAGTGCGTAAGACTGGACCAAAAGTCGACCGTCCATGCCAAAGCGGATGACGAAGGCTTAAGCATGGTTTGCTTGCGGGGCGGACTTCCGCAAACTAATGCATTCGATTTGCAGATTCCAGCCGACTGGCATGAGTGGGCCAAAGAGTCGACGCGGCACCAATATCTATTCCTTGGCTACCCGCTACATCGATACCTGTGGAAAGACTCTACGAGTGATGCAAAGGCAACGTATTGCTCGCCAGTGTTTATGGTGCCCTGCAGTTTCAAGATCAGTCAAATGCGCCTCTCGATTGAGCCTCTGGGGCAAATTCGCTTGAACGAGGGCTGGCTCGAGAGAAGACTCCGAAACCTGGAGGAGCGCAGGGCCTTCTTTGAACTATGCGGTTGGAGCGAAGACAATAGCTCGTTTGTCCAGGCGGACTCGTTTCGTGACTGGCAGGGCATTGCCCGGTTGATTCAGCACTACTATCCGGAATGGTGCGTCGAGAGCTTAAATCCAAATGCCTTGAAGGGCGACCCGAAGCTGGCATCGCTTTCAAAAGATGGAATTCACAATCGCGCAGTCCTCGTCTTTCCCAAGTCCTTTCGGTTCACGAAGCGACTACACGAAGAGCTGATGGAAATCGCTCACAAAGTGCCAGACTCAAGCATTGAGAGTTCTGCAATTGGCTCTGTATTCAGGCCCGACAGTCAAGCTCCAAGGCCCGACTCCAATTCGCCGAACGCGGCTGATTTGGTGCCAAGCATGCGTTCCCTCCTGCAAGTCGAGATTCCCAAGCTGAATTCAGAGCAACGCGCTGCTTGCAACGCGGCGGCGACTGCTCCGCTTTCAATCCTGGTCGGACCTCCCGGAACCGGGAAATCGAGAGTCGTGCAGGCCGTACTTTGCATGCAGGCAATCAGGGGCTCAAACGCATTGTTTGCCAGCAAGAACCATCAAGCTCTCGAGGCCGTGGTGCCACGAGTTAATGCCTTGACCGATCCCTTGGCGGTTATCATCAGGCTGGCTCGGCCTTGGGGAGAACCAGTCGACCTTTCCTTTGCCAATGCATTGGCGAAGCTCGTGGCTATCGGCCGCACAGATTTTGAAGATGACCTGGATGAATTAGCACAAGAGCTGGAGACAAACCTGCAAGAGAGCAGCAACACTCGCGAACTGCTCTTTCAACTCTCGGACGCGAGGGCGGAACTTCTCTCGGCAATAGAACAAGCTTCTAAACTCAGGGCAAAAATTACGGACCCTAACTTAGCCGAGTTCCTCGATGGACTCGATGCCACGAAAGTCCCATCGCTTCCTACCTGCAGTCAAATAAAAAAGGTTCTCAATCGACTCGATTCGCTGACGGCAAATGACAACAGCTGGTGGAGGCGATTGCTCGGGTACTTTCGAAAGCTTCCGCTCAAATCTTCGGTGAGGCAAGCAGCCGAAATCGATGCCGTCTTTCGAAGATGGCTTGATCCGAGAGGAGCTTGGCCCGTGCCTCCGATGGGCAATCCCCGCCTCGCGGGCGTTTTCTTCCGCGAGGCACTGGCATTTCTCATGCCCTTGAGGGAATGTGTCGAAGCCTTGGAGCAGACTTGGGATTGCCGCGTCAAGCTTAATGCACTTCCGCAATCGGATGAACTCTTGCAAAAGGATGAGAAGCTATCGAGCGAACTCGAGCAAATTTCGCATCAGCTGATTAAGTCACGGAGCAGGCGGATTGGGGCAGGTCTTACAAATGAGGAGAGAACCAGGCTTGCCGAAGTGCTTTCCGCAATTCGCAACCAGTCCGCGTTGGATGACGATGTTGACTCTCGAAGACTGTCCGAAGCGTTGCGGCGAACTTTTCCGACTTTCCTCAAGCATTTTCCTCTGGCTGCAACGACCAACCTCTCTGTCGGGCGCGACCTGCCTTTGCAGCCCGGCCTTTTTGATCTCTTGGTTGTGGATGAAGCCAGCCAATGCGACATTGCCTCGGTCATCCCGCTGCTATTCCGATGCCGCAGGGCGCTTATTGTGGGCGATCCGATGCAATTACAACATGTCACTTCCATTTCGGCAGCAACTGACAGGCAGTTGCGAAGTCAGTTCGGAGTTGGCGCATTCGAGTTTGAGCGATTCAGCTATCGAACGGTCTCCATGTTCGATTTGGCTGCCGCTTCTGACTCTACCAAGGTTCGTACGGTACTTCGGCAGCATCATCGTTGCCATCCCGAGATTGCAGAGTACTGCAATGACAGTTTTTATCACGGGGATTGGACTGTCCTGACAGAGTCCAATGGAAAACGAGGACTTTACTGGACTGATGTACCGGATGACTGCAAGCCTGTAGCTGGCGGAGGCGTTATCAGCACGCCCCTGATCGATTCAGTGTGCGATGAACTCAAGCGACTTCAGAGTCAGCAATTCAGCGGAACTATTGGCATTGTCACCCCTTTTCGGCAACAAGCCGACAGAACTCGTGATAGGGTTCATGCAGATTTTGACGTAAATCTACTGAAGGCTTGGCAGCTGCTCGTCGATACGGCTGACGGTTTTCAAGGTGACGAGCGCGATTTGGTTCTTTTCTGTCTCCCAGGTGGTGATGGGATGGCGGAGGGCAGTATGCAGTTCCTCGCTAACGGTCCCAATCGATTCAATGTGGCGGTAAGTCGTGCGAAGCGAGTGCTTCACGTCTTCGGTGACCGTACTTGGGCTAGCTCCTGCGGAATCAGGCACATTGAAATCCTCTTGAGAAAATGCGATGAGTCAGAGCAGAACGATGCGGTCACTGGTCGGGAAGGGTTTCGCACTGACTTGATTGGTCCAGTTTGGGAGCCGTTTTTGGCCAGCAAATTGCAGGAGGCGGGCATTCCTTTCATCCAGCAATATCCATCTTGCGGGCGTTTTCTCGATTTTGCCGTCTTCCAAAACGGCAAAAAGATCAACATTGAGGTTGACGGAGAGACGTGGCATAAGACCGCCTCAGGTTTACGCTGCCGGGCGGACCTTGATCGAGACCGCACGCTAGTCGCGGCAGGCTGGACAGTGCTTAGGTTTTGGGTCTACGAGTTAAAAGAACGTCCAAGCGAGTGCATCGCCCGAATTCGCCAAGCAATCACCTGACCCCCTCTTTTTGGGCGTTTCGAACGCATTTTGACTTTTCTCGTGACCAAAGCGTCTTTTCGATGGAAAAAATCGGCGGACTGCACGCTGAAGGGAAAGTTCGACTGGCCTCCGCCAAGCCCAAATATAATGGACCATCTCACGGCGAGTGGCGAGAATGTGCCGCGCGTTTTCGATCTCACTTTTGTAGAGGGGACTGTCGCTTATGTCTTTGGGACCACCACCAGGATACCCGGGATCACCGGGGGCGCCTTTGCCAAATTACCCTGGAATGCCGGGTTATTCGGGGGCGTCCCATCAGGAAATCGGCTCCACATTACAGGAGCAGAACCCGGCACTACCTCCCCGCTGGTGGCAATGGGGCCTAATGGCGTGCTGCGCGGGGGCCGTCGGCCTTCAAGGATACAGCCTCAAAGAGATTGCTTCAGCGAACGCAAAGCAGACCGAATTCACCGCGCAAGTCGCTGAATGGGAAAAGAGCAATGAAGAGCGAAAGAAGGCTTTTGATACGTGGAGTTCACTGCAGGCTGACTTGAGTAAGCAAGTCGACGCCCTTCGGGAACAATCAGTCAAGCAGGAAGTTGAAAACAACCTGTTGGCTTCAAGTCGGGATCAGGCTTTGAAAGACGCCGAATTCGCCAAAGGAAAGCTCGCCGAGCTGCAAGCCAGCCTGACGCAGGAGTCGGCAAAACGGGACTCACTTCAGGCGAATGTTCTCCAGTTGCAGGCTGATGCAGGCTCTCTCGCCCAAGAAAAGGAAAAACTGACCAAAGAGTTGGCCGGCTTGCACCAAAAGGTTCAAACCGAAGCTGCTCGACTTCTTGCAGCTCAGGAAAATACCTCTGCACAGGAGCAGCTCGTCGAAACCGCAAAACGCCGGCAAGAGGCACTTGAACAGCAACTGGCGCAATTGGATACGCTTTTGACGAGTCGTGCCGAGTTCAGCGCCAAGTTTCAAGTTGAGAAGGAGCAGTTTGCCACCCTAAAAGACCAACAGCGTGACTTGGAACAAGAGATTCAAGCTGCGAAAGCGGAACGTGACAAGCTATCGAAGGAGGTCTCTGAGGCAACACGCCAATTGGCTTCACTGGCGAGCTCAGTCAAGGACTCTCAGGGAAACGTAACGCGAACTGGAGATGAAGCCAGCAGATTGGAAACTCAAATCGCAGCCAAGCAGAAACGCCTTTCCGAGCTGACAGGGGAAGAGGCACTGCTCGCGAAGAGAATGGCCACGATGACTGAGTCCATGGGCCAGATTGCAATCAATGCGGCGGATGTTCTGAAGGAATTGTCGTCCAAAGCTGCTGACGTGCAGTCAGCAATCAAAGAGCTCGAAGTAAAACGAGAGGAATTTAGGGAAGTTCAACGATTGCAGTTAGAGGCGGAGAGTCGTCGTAAGGACCTTGAACGAATTGAAGCCGAACAGAAGGCAAAAGAGGCTGAACTTGAAAAACAGGCTGAGGCCATCAAGGCCAAGGAAAAGGATGAGAGCGACAAGAATCCCGAAAGTCCCAAGGGCGATGATGGCCTAAATGTGTCGACTCTATCAATCTCAGCCGCAGCGAAGCAGGGGCCTGCCCAATGAACGAGATCGTTGCCATTTCGCTCGGAGTCATCTCTCTGCTTGGCTTCGGAGTAATCAGTGCCCTGCTTCAATTTCACCATCGCCAACAGGCGATTCGTTTTTGGGAGCGCGAGAAGCGGCTCCCGGATGCAACCCGGTTTGAAAACCTCAAGGTTCTTGCCGAACAGGAAGAAGCACGGCTTCAAGAGCTTCGCGATCGATTATTCGAAGCGAGGAATACGATCGAAGAAGCCGAACGCCTCCGAAAATGGATGGAGGATTCCCGTGCGGATCGAGAGAAACTCGAGTTCGATCGGCTGGAGATCGTGCGAGTGCAGGCGGAACTTTCTCGCCTGCAAACTCAGCTGGCCGAGTTGATCGAGCAGAAGAAGTCAGTTGAGGAGCAATTATCAAAGGCCAGGCAAGCTTTTGAGGCCGCCGTGGAGGAGGAGCGTAGACGCCGAAGGGAAGCTGAGCAGATTTCCGAGCAAGTAAAGGAGCAAGCTGCACTTCTTCAGAAATACCAGCAGGAACTGCTGGTCAAACGCGAGGAATTAAGTCAGCTCGGTGAGCAGCAGGAGTTGCTGAGTCGCCAGCTTGAAAAGAGCAAGAAGGAACTGGCAGGACTCGAAGAAGAATTGGAACGCCGGGTTGAAAAGCAGGAGCGGCAGTTTGAGGAGCATCGGCGCCAATTGCAAAGAGATCTTGATAACCTCAAGGGGCAGCGCGAGGAGCTCAATCAGGCTGTGACGCGACTAAAACAGGAGGAGAAGCAGCTCAAGGAAGGTCTCGAACGGCTAAGGGGAGAAGCTAACTCAATCAGGCTAGAGAAGCAGGCCCTCGAAGCCGCAGTTGCGGAGGCGAGAAGCCAGTCAGCTGTTATGCAGCAGGCATTAGACACGCTTTCTACGGCTGTCTCCGGGCAAGGCGGCGGGAGTGCCGAGAAGAGCGCCGAAGACCTTTGGGTCCCGGCACTAAGTACGCCCGAGAAGGGGCTCGCTACCGAAGCAGATGAGTTGGACTACTTGAAGACGTTTCGAAATGACCTCGCGGCTCTGGGGTTAAAGTTTCACGAGCGAACAATCAATGCCTTCCACACTTCGCTAAAAACCACTCTTTCGTCCCCGCTGATTGTGCTCGCAGGCGTTAGCGGGACAGGCAAGAGCGAGCTGCCGAGGCGATATGCGGAATCATTTGGGATTAACTTTTTGAACCTTGCAGTGCAGCCGCGCTGGGACAGTCCACAAGATCTGTTCGGGTTTTATGACTACCTGGAACAGCGGTTCCGGCCCAGTGAATTGACCCGCGCGTTGATCCAGATGGACCGTTTTCGAGGCGAGGGAGACAGGGGATGGCTGAAGTCAGCCAAGGAGCTGCAAAAGTCTGACCGTAGTCGGGAAATGCTGTTGGTACTCCTCGATGAGATGAACCTCGCTAGGATTGAATACTATTTCAGCGAGTTTCTGAGCCGACTTGAAACAAGGCGAGGCATCGATCCCAGCCAGTCGTTTGACCGCCGAAAGTCCGAAATTTCGATCGACATCGGAGGGCGACGCGGCACGGAGCCAATGCGCATTTTCGTAGACGCGAACGTCTTATTCGTGGGCACAATGAATGAAGACGAGACGACTCAGGCTTTGTCCGACAAGGTAATTGACCGAGCAAACATCTTGAGATTCGGCAGTCCTGCGACAATTGCACGCCCGAGCACAACGAAGAAGAAGTATGTCGCGAGGCAAGAGCGATTAGGCGCCGATGTCTGGAGTAAACAATGGGTCAAAACGACGGGCGACCTTGATAGTCGGGTCCGGGACCAGCTGATGGTCTGGATTGAAAGTCTTCGGAAGGCGATGGACTCAATTCAACGTCCGTTTGCGTATCGCGTCTCTCAAGGCATTCTCGAATATGCTGCAAATTACCCGAACGCAGCTGACAAGCTCGGCTGGATTATTTCCGACCAGATCGAGCAGAAAATTCTGCCCAAACTTCGCGGCGTCGATCCGACAGATCCCAAAGTAAGACGGGCGTTTGATGTGGTGTTTGATGTCTTAAAGCACGAAGAGGTGAAGGATGAGCTGCTGATTGAGCACCTCCAACGCAGCAATAACGACAATTACTTTCAATGGACTGGATTGGACCGCGCCAGAGAGGCTGAACTTGAACGCTGACAGGGCGAACCGAGAGCAGGAGGCTACTTACGCCGATACCAAGCAGTCCCAACGAATGGACGACGATCCGCCGGAGGAGTCCCCGCTCCTAGATGGCCTTGAGCGATTCTCGGAGATGCTCGACGAGTTGTACGATGATGTGCCGGGAACCCCGAAATGTCGACGGCGAAGCCCGTTGAGCTGGGAAGGCAATGGCTCCCAAATAGCTGTAAGAGGGCTCGGGCGTTTATTGGCCAAATGGCGGCGGATTGGCCGTCAAGACAGGCCGCCGCCGGACTTGGTAGTTAGGCTTGCAAAAAGACTAACGGGCGCGATCACAGAACTGGGGCAAGCCCCTCGCAGGCGATTGCGGCGAGTGCGTTCGATGGAGCCGCTCAATCGACTTCGAGAACTTGACTCCGGTTGCATGCAGTGGCTCGTGAAGCAACCCGGAAGAACTCTTACCGAGAAGGCCGGGCAGAAAAGAGCACTCAAGGTAGTACAGCGTTTCGAAAGCATCGACACACTTGAGAATCGAGTCTTCGTCGAGTTCATGAAGCGAGCGAGGAGCCTTGCCAAAAGGTACTTGCGAGAGTATTCAGAAAGCTACCCAAGTCATCCTTGGATTGAGGTAACACGAAAATTACTGAGAATTTGCGACCATTTTCTTGGCATTCCGGAGTTCAGGACTGTTGGATCTTTAACTTCAGTACCTCAACCCAACTACGTCCTCCTGCATGACAGCCAGTATCACGGAATCTGGTGGGGATATCTGCAGCTGGTAAAACAAACGGAACGCCGGCGGCACTTATGGATGCAAAGAAACGCCGCTTGGCAAGAGATGAATTTTGTTGCCCTGCTGTCGTCAATGGCGGAGGCCGTAAAACGGCAGGACCGCGATCAGTATAAAATGTCCCTGCGTTTTGATGTTCGAATCCATAGCAGGACGATTGAGGGTTGCAAGCTGGACCTGCTCTCATTCTCGCCTCGCTGGCAGGTCGCCAGCTCGAAGGCACTGACGGTACTCACCGGCAGGCAATGGAGATTGCTCGACAGCAGTACCGCGAAGCTTCCACGTGAACTTGGCCTCGGAATTTTTTTTGAGTCACACGGACGCTTCAAAGCTATTGAATTAGCACCTTTCCTGAATGAACTCAGCGGCGCAAGAGACGAGCAAGACGTCTTGGTCCGCGTTTCGGAATGCGAGCTGAATCGTCCAGGTGCTGCTACTGAGAGGAACATACAGGCACCGTTAAGACTTACGGATTACCCGGGCTTCTGGGATAGCTTTTGCGCGGAGCTCTTTGCATGAACTCCTTCGAGGGAAAGTTAGTGCCGGCCGGCCTTTCAATTGGTTCTTTGAATTGGGCGATTACTGATTCAAAAGGCTTTAGACTGCGTTCGCCAACGCAGTCCTACATCGCCCCATCGATCCTTCTCCCAGCTCAGACCATAGAACCGAATCGTTTCGATGTCTGGTCGCCTCCCCATCCCCGGGGGAGTGGGGCGGACTGGCCGCCTGAGGCGCGAATTAACTCCCTTCGCGGACCCGGACGATTTCCATTAGCTGGGGCTTGGACAGCCAGAAGGTTGAACGGAGACGTTTCATGGGTCTGGGAAGCAAACGACCCCGCGCAGGCTTGCACACCAATCGAGGCAATTTGCCTCGCAGTGTCCGAAGCGGCCAAGTCTTTTGCAAGCGAGCGGCCCTTAGCTGTTGTCGTGCCAAACGACCTGAAGCAGGCAGAGCAACAAGCGATAATCGACGCATGTGGCCGTTCCGGGATCGCTGCGTCACTTCTGTGGCTACCAGTCGCCGCCGCCCTCGCTTGGCTGGCAGACAATCAAGGCAGTCTTCCACCAGCCACTGCTGATCGCACAGAACCACTTACGGTGTTCGTTGTTCACGCAGATTGGGGGCATATCAGCCTTGCCGACCTTCAATTGGTTCCTTGGCCATCAAAACGGCCTAATCGGTGGGTGCCAGCGCGCCGAAATCCTGCGAAAGATTCGAACGTTCCAGGATTTGGTTGGCAGCTTGAAGCCAGAGCATCACGAAAGGCAACCGTCGAGAAGCGGTGGCAAACGCTCTTCTCAACTCCCAATCCCGGGGCAAGCGGAGGAATCTACGAGTTCGACACTCGGGATGCCGAGACATTGCTGAAATCACTTCAAGGATGGGATTTCGAGCAACAGGATCCAACAGCCGCGAGAAGAAGCGTTGAAAAATGGCTGATGAAGAGGACACAGCGGCCAGATATAGTCATCGTCTTGGGTGACTGGTCTGACGAGCTCGCCACACTCGAGCGGCTTGCTTGCGATGGCATCAGCAATTCATTTGTTTGTCTTGCTGGTGAAGAGGCGGAAAGCTATCTCGCAAGAGGTGCGGCTATTTTCAAGTCCCGACAATTAAAGGGAGAAGTCTGCTATCTCGATAGTTTGCCCCAATTGGAGATGCTGATTGAAAGACGAGGTGAATATGTCTGGTACCCCCTGCTCCGGACGGAGGAGGAGTTTGTCCCCGGAGGTTTGGAGTGGAGTAGTCCAGAAGCGATTGATGTTGCTGTTCGCAAGGGTGAACGAGATGTCAAGCTAGTAGTTTGGCACGAGGAGTATTCAGGCATTAGGGAGCTGACCGCCCGGCTCGAGGAGCCGGCGGTTGAAAGAATTCCAGGAGCCCTCCATGTATCTGCGACACCCGCACAAGGGAATGCCGTTCTGCGAATTGACCTCTTGCAGGGCAAAGGCAGGAACCGCCAGTCAATTGTGGCCAATTGGAAGCGAATGCGACAGGAAGTTGACGAGCAGGGAAAACCGCACACTCGCGACAGCTACCTAGAAAGCCTTCCGCGTTCGTACCCTGAGCCGCTCCCAAGACTTTTCAGCCAGTACAAGTGGGCGGCTGTAAGAGAATACGCCAACCGCTTGCTGAAAGATCAAAGGTACCTCAAGCCCACCAAAGGCAGTTTAGTCAATTTTGAACTCGATTACCTCAAGTCACAGCTATTGCAGAAGGATACCACAGCTAAAGCGACCATCAGTGGTAAGTCCGTCAGAGTCGACGCAACTGCAGTCAGCTCCGAAGGGAAGGTGCCCGACCATCCAGAGGTCCTCAATCGATTACAGACAGCATTGATGGGTATCTGGCGAGCCGAGAAAAAAGAGCCCTTCGGGCGTTTGCCATTCAACACTCTCATTCGGGCAATCGCTTACACCTCAATTGAACATGAGGAGTTCGAGGAATGGCTGATCGATAGCCTTCGCATTGCCCAGGGGCAAAGCCTCGATGCGATTTTCAATGCTTGTGCACATTGCTTGAGGAATCCTCAAAGAATCAGACTGTTCGTGAACGCAGCATTTCAGCTGTCGAACCGAGCTGAATGCTTGCCCAAGGTAAACGCCCTTAAGGCTGTCTCTCAAGTCTTCAGTTATCGAGTCGAAGCTACCAGAGATCTCTCGGATGACGACGCTTATCGCATCATCCGAGCTTGTCTGACGATATTCAAGCGAGAGATGGACACTCGAGCGGGAAAATCCTTCGCATTTCGTTGGTCGAGCGTCATTATCGTCTATCTGCTTCGGCGACGAATTTTTCAAAGTGACTTCCTCCCGCCTGACAGCCCACTTGCGATGGAGACGAAGGTTTTATTTTCAGAAGCAATTGAAAGATATCGGCAACGGAAGTTGAAGCCTATTTCGGGCAGCGTCGATACAGCTGCTGCAATCAAGCAGATGATTGACTACATCGATCGAAAGGGCGTGGGGCCGTTGGTCCTGGGCTTGGAAGGTGACGATTCAAAGGACGATGACTAAGCCTACCCGCATTGGTTTCTGACTCCCGCGCACTCTGAGAGTTCCCCGAGCAATGAGACTCTCACCACGGCCTTGACAGCGCCCATAAGGCAGCCGAAATTTTCGGTGGGACATAGTCAATTGTCCCAAAGAGAGCCTTGGGACGAGACGATGAAAACTAAGTCTCGCAAATTTTTAAGATCTTGGCACAAATAGAGACAACCTGCCCATGGCTCGAATCATTCCTCGCAATACGGGTGCAGCCATCGTCAGCATTGCGGAACGGTGGTTTCTGGATGCCGCGATTCAGCATCTGGACGATGAATACGTTGTCTTCCATAGTGTGCCATGGGTTCATGTGGACTCTCCCCGTCTGCGACAGGGCGAATGCGATTTCTTGATTCTGCATCCGCGACTTGGGGTCATGTCGATAGAAGCCAAACCCGGCGATGTCCGTTATGACTCTCGCTCAGGCAATTGGTTGACGTCCGATGGGAGCCATCTTAAACACGACCCCTATATTCAGGCACAACGATCGGCTCATTCAATCAATGAGCTCTTTTTGCAGAAAATCAGGGGGTGGCGGGAACATCGATTTCCCTTCGGCTACGCGGTCTATTTCTGCGGTGCCGATCATATTAAGGGGCAGCTGCCAACCCATGCATCGCCCGGATTCACGCTGCTGCAAGGTGACCTTTCCCATCTGGACCAAAAGTTGGGGGCGATCTCGCGGAGATTTGGCACGCCTCCTGCCCAGTCGAATCATGAACTAATTCGGTCGGCCATCAGCTTTCTTCGCCCCGAATTCCAGCTGGTGCATCGGTTTTCCACTCAGCTGGCCATGCTGGAGGACGACTTTTACCGGCTCACAAAGGAGCAGGTCCGCGTTCTGGATTTATTGAGGGATACACAGCGATTACTGATAAAAGGCTGTGCCGGATCTGGCAAGACTCTTCTGGCGGTTGAGAAAGCAATTCGACTCTCTCGCGAAGGAAAGCGGGTGCTGTTGCTCTGCTACAACATTCTCCTGGCAGAATGGCTGAAGACTCAAGTGTCGCGTGAGGGTGCCGAGATAGTCGTCACGCATTTCCATGGGCTATGCGAGGATGCAGCTGAGATTGCCGGGATTCCTTTTCCGGTACCTACAGGTCAAAGCGAGCTTTCTGGGTTTTTCGACAATCAGGCCCCGGCGATTCTTGAGCAGTCAATCCGATCGGGTGCAATTCGGAAGTTCGATGCGGTGATCGTCGATGAAGGTCAAGATTTTCTGCCTGAATGGTGGCTACTGATCGAGGAACTTTTGGCTGACCCGAAAGTCGGGGTTCTGTACGTGTTTTACGATCCCGACCAGAACATCTTTGGCAGACAGTTTGGTTTTCTCCTGGAGGAGGCCAAGGTGACACTCGATCGAGTCTGCCGGAATTCGCGGCAGATTACAGGTTTCGTCAATGGATTGGCGGGAACAAAGCACGCTCCGGCCGACTTCTCCGTGGAAGGACCGCGACCCGAGATTCACGAGGTTGACTCTGCGAGCGCCGAACGCGACAAAATCGAGAACATCATTCGGCAACTAGTCCAAGGCAAAGGCATCAAGCCGGAGCGGATTGTGATCCTTGGTAAGCGCCGCCGCGCAAACAGTTGTCTTGCTGACGTGGAAAGTTTGGCCGGACATCCGCTGATTGATGAATCAGCTACAAGGGACTCGGTCGGCAAGCTCCGCTACGCAACCATCTACCGGTTTAAGGGGCTCGAAGCGGACTGCATTGTGCTTGTTGGGTTCGAAAGGCCATGTGCTGGCCAAGCGGACCACTTGCAGTATTGCGCGGCCTCGAGAGCTAAATCCATGCTGGCGGTTGTGTACCGCACAGACATTGGAGCCAAGTGAGGTAAATCCGAAGGCTAATTGAGCTCTACCCTCATCCATGGCTTTGGAGGCTCGTTTAGCGGCTCGACGAATAGTCTGCCAAAGCTGGAGACTGGCAGGGACCGGCTCACTCTGTAGTAAAGATCTTAATCGATATCTCGAACCATCCATTGCATCGAGAGGAGGTTGAGCGGCGTGAGTTTGAGAGCTTTCGTGGCTTGCTGCAGAAATCTCCCGGCTTCGTCGCACGGCATGCCCTCCCGCTTTCGGGTAGCGGCGGCTGATTGACGAAGGCTCTCAACAGTTAAGTCGACATGGAGCGAGATATCCGAATCAAATCGGCGCTCTACAGCACGAGGAATAGTCTCCATCTGCTGGCAGGTACCGATTGAGTCGAAAAGCTGAGCAAGTTGCCCAAACTCCATCGATTCATCAGAGACGGTGAAAACAGAACAAAACATGAAGGCGGATTCGACTTGCCCGGGTGATTGAGCGTAGGCAATCCTCGCCCAGCCTTGCTGACCTGCCAGAGAACGAGTCTCAACGCGGTTCTTTCTTGATTTGGACCGTCTGAAGACCGTCGTGACGCATAGGGGGACGCATGGCTTGGGCTCGACCGCCGCTTTTGGTGCACGCTCCGGATCACCTCCGAAAAGCTGGTAAATTTCTCTCAAATGGTCAAAACTCAACTGCCGAACCCGTGGAAAGAACAAAGGATTTGGCCCAACAATGTGCCTGCTTGGTTCGGGAGATGACATGGTGAGTTGAGGTTGGTTCAGCCAATCGAGTTACTGTGGGCCGGAGGTCTTGTTTTCGCCTGCCTTCAAGAAGGACAGCGATAAGTCGGCGAGTGAATTCCCAGGTTTTTTGAAGAATCTCAGTTCCTTCATCGAGATGGCCTGACCCTCCCCCGATGCAGGTGGGTGTCACCCGGGCTCTGATTCTCATTTTGCCGAAGCGAGCCCCTGGATTGGCGAGCTTCGTATGGCCCTTCCAATCCAAGAGCATGCTCCCTGAAGTGCCTAAATGCTGGTTCGGTTCACAGCTTGTTGGCCTGGCAATTGGCTAGATCATCAACTTCACCGCGGTCATTGCCAGAGGATTGACTAGGCTGCCAAGCCCTCGTTTAGGGCCAGAGCCGCCAGTTTGGTGCGAGCCATGGCAACTTGACGGTAGACGGCGGTGGGATTGGAGCCCAGCTCAAGGGCAATCTCCCGATAGGTCAGCCCCTCGCCGAAATACATGGCGACTACTTGCTGAGTACCCGGAGGCAACTGCTGGAGCAGCCGCTTTGCCCGCTCGAGCCGCTCGGCCTGAAGCAGCAGTTGTTGTGGCGAGGCCGTCCGGTGGTCCAAGAGACTCTGCTCGAGCAAGCAGACCTTGCCATCCTCGCTTACGTGCCGGAAATCCGAACTGGGACGAATCTGATTCGACTTCACCCGCAGATAGCCCGAAACCTGATTGCGGATCATCCGGAAAAGCCAACCGCCCAGAGTTCCCTTTTGCGGGACCCATGGCTTGCAATACCGCGATGCTTCAACCTTCCGCAGGATCGTCCAGGTAACGTCCTCGGCCAGTTCAAACTTTCCCGGGACAGAGCCACGAATCAGATAACGGGCCCGCTTGAAAATCCAAGGCTCACTGTTGAGGACAAAAGCCTCGAAGTCTTCTGCTGCGCCGCTCTCGTAGTACTTGCTCAGTTTCGCCGGGTCGGGACACTTCATGCACACTGCCTTTCGGGCTGAGGGTGAATCGGAACGTCCTTCCTTGAGAATTGCTGATACCGAAACATGGGATTCGGACTCCGCCGAAACCCGCTAACTTGAACAAAAGCCTCGATTGAGAATTCGCTTCGAAACTCAGGCGTCAGGCTGCTTACGCCCTCCGCCGCTGCTGGTTGACTAAGGGGCCGAAGCAAATCGCCCCGAACGGGTCTTGCATCCTGTATGCAAATGGCGCTTTTTTTGGTTGCGGTTGCGTGCTCCTTTGTGATTCAAATTGACTTGGGCTTCATTCAAAAGCTGATCCTGCTGTCATCAGCAAGGAAGCCGGGCCAGAAGGTATTAAGCGCGGAAGGAACATGAACCGGGAAAAGTGAGGTACGCGGATGGAAACCAAGCAATTCACTTCGACCAGCAATATGAGTAAGGAAAACTGTGAGTGAGGAAAACTGATTGGCTTGCTCAAGGCGCTCGAAGCCTCTGGCCAAAATGGCCCTCTCGTCTGCCCTCCCCTGCTCGTCTCCAGTTCACGATGGTTAGAGATTGGAACCAAGCGTCTGGATACGTTTGGTCCAACGCCCACAGAAATTTCGAAAAAGTGAAAAATGGTGGATCTTTATGACGCTCGCGTGACGCACTGTTACGGCGCCAGGGCCTGAGGGTTGAAAATCAAGATGTAGCCACGCTCAGAAGGTTCACCTCAGCCGTCGGCTGAGACCGTTGACAATCAGTACTCATGCTGTCGCTACAACTCAGGGGGCCTGCTGGTGCGGCAAAATTCCAGTCGGCAAAGAGTCGATGCTCTGCTGCATGGCTGGGTCATGGAGCGACGCAGTCCAGCCCATTCCAGCCTGATCTTGTGCGCCGCAGCAGAGCTTGGCTTGACATTAGAATTCGGATTGAGATACTATCCGCACGTGAAAGCAACTTTGCTTTCTTTGCATCAAGAGTGGCGGTAGGGTTTTGGCCCTGCGACCGCCCGGCAACCTGGCCCCCGTCGGCCAAGGTGCTACAGCCATTCAAATTGCGGCTTTACGCCGGCAGTTTGAACCGATGCGGCCCGTTCGCGGAGCAATCCCACGACGAGTCCGCCCCTCGGCTCTACGAGGGGTTTTTCATGCGCTGTAGGCCTTTTCGCGGGGACCGTTTTCACTGGGACCAAACCACGCAGCGCGTTCGTCTTAGAACCCTGCCCTTCCAGTTGCCGGGCTTTCGTGGCCTGAACACTTCCGCCCGCCAAATCACTTTTGCCGGGAGCGCCTACATGCCGAACCAAGTGTCTAGTCCCCAAGTAGCCAGCGACTTTCTCTTTACCAGTGAATCGGTCAGCGAGGGCCATCCCGACAAGCTGGCTGATCAAATCTCGGATGCCGTGCTCGATGGCTGCCTGAATCAGGACCCGACCAGCCGCGTCGCCTTCGAGACGCTCCTCTCCAAGGAACTGGTCGTGATCGCCGGCGAGATTACCAGTCAGGCCTCGCCCTGCTTCGAATCAGTCGCCCGCGACGTCCTCAGGCAAGTCGGTTACACGAGCAAAGAGCTGGGGATCGACGCCAATCGTTGCCGCGTGGAAGTCTCAATCAGCGAGCAGGCGGGCGACATTGCGCTGGGCGTGATCGAGTCCGATTCGCCCGAGCGGCTCGGTGCGGGCGACCAGGGGCTGATGTTTGGGTATGCCTGTGATGAAACGCCGGAGATGATGCCGCTGCCGATCAGCCTTGCCAATCAGATTCTTGCGCGGTTGACGCGGGCTCGCAAGGAAGGCTGGGTCGACTGGCTGCGGCCGGACGCCAAATGCCAGGTCACCGTCGAGTATCGCGGCGGTAAGCCTTGGGGCGTCGATACCGTGGTGCTTTCTACGCAGCACGATCCAGCCGTATCGCTGGACGAGCTTCGTCGCTACGTGATTTCAGCCATCATCCAGCCAGTCTTGCCGTCCGGTCTGATGCGGGGAGAGGTCCTGTATTACGTCAATCCAACCGGACGGTTCGTCACCGGCGGGCCCGCGGCCGACTGCGGCTTGACCGGGCGGAAGATCATTGTTGACACCTATGGCGGGTTTGCCCGGCATGGCGGCGGCGCATTCAGTGGCAAGGACCCGACCAAAGTTGATCGCTCGGGGGCGTACGCCGCGCGGCACGTGGCCAAGAACCTGGTCGCGGCAGGGCTGGCGAGCCGCTGTGAGGTGCAGCTGGCTTATGCGATTGGCGTTGCTGAACCAGTCAGTGTGCATGTCGAGACGTTTGGGACTTCGACTTGCCCGACTCATCAGTTGGCCCGGGCGGTACGCGAAGTGTTTCGACTGACTCCGGGCGAGATTATCCGCAACCTAGAGCTGCGGCGGGGGATTTACCGGCAACTCTCGGTGGGCGGTCATTTTGGGCGGACCGATCTTTCGCTCGGCTGGGAGCGGCTCGACCACGTCGCCCAGCTGCAGGCTTGGTTCGCAAGCCACGCATGATCTCGCCTCCTGTCAAACTTCCTCGCGCTCGTCCCGTTTGACGTTGCCACGTTCGTGCGGCGGATTGTAGCCGCTCGCGTCGAACGTGTCGGCGGCTATTTTCGGCTTCCCTTCATAATTCTCCCCATCCTCGACCCTACTGCTTTCTCCGCGAAGGCGATCTGGGCTTTCACCCTTCCCTTCAACTTAGGACGGAACCATGATTCAACCTCAACACGACTACGCCTCCATTTTGCAAGTCATTTTGCGGCAATATCAGCTCCCTACTGGCGTTGACCATGGCGTGCATCACTGGGCACGGGTCTGGACCAACGGCCGCGCTGTGGGCGCCCAATCCGGTGCGGACCTGGAAGTGGTCGCGCTGTTCTCGCTGTTTCATGATGCCTGTCGCCGGAACGAGTTTCGGGATCCGGGGCATGGCGAGCGTGGCGGCGAGTTAGCGAGGAAGCTGCGAGGGTCGCATGTCCATCTCGACGATGAGCGCTTTGAGCTGCTTTACGAGGCGTGTCGTCTGCATACGGATGGATTGATAGTTGGCGAGCCGACGCTGTTGGCGTGCTGGGACGCGGACCGATTGGACTTGGGGAGGGTTGGCATTACTCCCGTTGCGGAGCGGCTGGGAACCTTGCCAGCCCGCCAGCTGATCGGCTGGGCACATGAACGCGCAATTACCGGCCATGCTCCGCCCGAGATCCTACAACTTTGGTCAGCACCGAGCCAATTCCCAGCATGAGTTCTCAGCGGGGGTTTCTCGCAGACATTTTTGGAGGCTGTACTGACTCAGATTTTGGCTGTACGGTCTCCGCCGTTTTAGTTTCCCGCCGAGCCAGCCGCAAACCTTGGAGTTCTAGAAAGCCTGAGTCGATTAGCCCTGGTCACAAGGTGCCTTCAAGAGGTTGCCGAAATTTTTACTGCTCTCCCGAAAAGCTTGAAATCTCAGAGTGATCGTCGCGTAAGACCACCTGTGTCCACCATGACCTGCCATCAGTCGTCCGATTCGAGGAGCATTGACCTGGATAGATCGATTCATCTTCAGCCGTTTTATCGGCCCAGCTTTTTAATTTGGCTTGACCGCTTTCCAGGCGTTTGGGACCGCGAGGGCGAGCGGTTGGAAATCGGCCGCCGCGATGACGGGCTGCTTTGGGCCCGAGATAAGGAGGGCAAACGCCAGCCGTTGGTTGACCTGGTTTCCGGTGGGTGGAGCAAAATTGAGCCGCCACCCGGCCCATTGGGAATGCGACCGGTGATGCTTTCGGGGAGGCTGATTGCCCTGTGGCTGGAGCCAGAGGTAGCGAAAAAGTTCGCCTATGCGATGTTCGTCTCCTCCGGGCCGCGGATTTTGATGGAAAAAATTGAGACAGTGATTAACGAAACACCGCTGGAACTTCGTGAGCGCAAATGGCTCTCGTTGTGGAAGTACCACGCGGAACAAGCGCCGGAAGTGATGACTCCGGGGGATTTGGCTGAGCATCATCGTTTGTTCGAGTGGTTCCAAAAGGACGTTGTTTGATTCCGCGGTCCATCCGGCGCGTGCCGGGTGTGACGCTGGGTGATTTTCTACTCCGGGAGTGAATGCGATGAGAGCTGATTTGACTGACGTTACGCTGGTGATAGACCGAAGCGGTTCGATGGAATCGATTCGCGAGGATGCGGAAGGAGGCGTGAACACGTTGATTGCCGAACAGGCCAAGCAACCGGGTGAGTGCCTGATTACGCTGGTGCAGTTTGACCAGGAGTATGAGTTCGTCCATCGGGGCATCAAGGCTAGCGAATGTCCGACCTACAAGCTGAAGCCACGTGGAATGACAGCCCTGCTGGATGCCGTCGGTCGGGCAATCAATGAAACGGGCGAGCGGTTGGCAGCCTTGCCGGAATCCCAGCGACCGGGGTTGGTGGTCTTTGTCATCAGCACCGATGGCCAGGAGAATGCCAGTCACGAGTTCACGCGGGAGCAGGTGAAGCAAATGATTGCTCGCCAAGAGAGTGTTTACAACTGGCAGTTTACGTTCCTGGCCGCGAATGCCGAGGCGTTTGCCGAAGCTGGTGGCATGGGGATCGCAGCCGATCAAGCTGCCCAGTTTGCCCCGGGGAAAGTCCTGCACGCCAACCTCGCCACCGCCCGGAAGGTCGTTCGGATGCGAAAGCAGAACGCGGACGGGCTGGTGGTCGAAAATCTGTTTACAGCGGAAGAACGGAAATCGATGGAGTGAGCCATCACATTTACTTAACCTTAATGCGGTTTCGGCCAGATGTGCGATTGTCTCCGACTTGAAAGTTGGTGGCTGACTTGAATCTTGGTTTGATGGGGATTTTTATGGGTGAACGAGTATAGAGAGACTTTTAACTTATCTTGAGAAGGCTTCTCATCTAAATACCTGCCGGGCCCCGCTCCCTCGCGGAGAGGGGCTCAGGCGGATCGTAGGAGAGTTGAAACTTCCACGCGGATGCCGAGGCCGCCTGCTTTTAATTACGACGTCTCAGGCGAATTTCACCATGACTTCCGTTTTGGCCGCCGGGCAGGCTTTGGCGTTCCAGTGATTGGTTTCTGTAAATTATCACCCCGTAAATGATTTGAATCCGTCCGGTTAATCACATCAAAAATTGGAGATTTCACAATGTCGACAGAAGAGAGTGAACTTGAGCAGCTGCAGAAATCACTGGAACTGCTTAAGACCTGTGGCAATGACCCTGACGCGTGTCGCCAACTTCCTCCGCAACAGCGACATCAAGTCGTCGGAACGAAGTTGATTTCATTCGGCCTTGAGCCAACTGTCGAGGAATCCCAAGCGGTTACGGCCCTGTATGAAATGTTCTGCGAAGAAGCTTCGAAGGACGAGCGACGTCACCTGCTGAACAGCACGGCCGATTTTGTGGAGCAGAACCAGGGCAACGGAGTCTCTGCCCTGTGGATCTTCCTTGCCGTTGATCCTGACAAGGCCATTCGATCGGAAGCCAGCTTAATCTACTCCGTTCTCCATCCGCAGTTGGAAGGCGAGGAGCCGTTCAGCGGGCCACGGAAGGTCCTCCGTTTTCTTGAGAAACAAGTGGCCAATAACCAGGAGGTCGCTGCGGCCTTCCACGGGTTGCTCAATCTGGGGGATGAACGGTTAATTGAACTCTTGAGTGCGACGTGGCAGAAGTTGCCTGAAACGAATCAAATTGAGACGACATCATTCGCTCCCATGATTGCTACGCATGCCGTCGTCGAGTTCTACCTCCGCCTGCTGGAAAAGAGTTGCAGTGACGAGTTGTTTGGCAACATTTGCGGCTTTCTCGCTCGCTTGCCCCGCCAAGCGGTAGAGGGAAGGACCGGCATTCTGGACATTGAACGGGAATTCCCTGCTTACGCTGACGAAGAGCCAATCAAGGTGCTGGAGCAATGGAACGTGGGTGACTACCTCGAGCTCATTCGCCCCAGGTTGGAGCGGATTTCACCGGATGAAGCTGAGCCGAAAGTCACTACCAAAGTGATCGAAATCTGGGAAGAGGCCGCCGCGCGCGAGGACGAATGACCACAGCCAGGCAAGGGTGGCTGATTATCGATTTGTTCCAGTTGATACTTGTAGTTCCGCATGGCCTTTTCTGATTGTTGAACCCAACTCTGCGGCGAGATATCCAGTGACTAATACGTTTCGCGAGTCTTATCTGGACGTCGAGGAATTGCGGGAGCGAGGGTGGACGGAGACCCTAATCCAGAAATTCCTGGGACCCGCTCAGATGTGGCTGGGTGTAGCCCACTGGGCGAATTTCACCGGAAAACGGGCGTGGACAGTTGAGCGAGTTGAGATAACCGAGCGTAAGCCCAAGTTTATCGAAGCCTACCAAAAGTCCTTGCGCCGCCGTCGGTGCAAGCCTGCCCAAATCAAGGGGTTTAAAGCTGCCCGAGCCAAGACTGCTGGGAGGGTTCAGTTTTTGAAGATCCCGCTGAGGACTGGCAAGCGGCCTGTCGCAGTCTCCGCGCTCAAGGTGCTGAAGAAGAGCAAGAGCGTTCCTTATGTCCTTGTTGACCTCGACCTTTTCTGTTGTTTCCTCGCAGTCGGAATCGTGAATCCCACCGGGCCGACGCTCACTTGCCTCGGAGTTCTGGGGGACTGGACGCAGGGCAACGTGTTGCCGCTGGTGAGCGTCAGTGTCAATCCGTTCTCAACCAGTGCGGAGATTGTGGGCGAGATAATCGTGGGAAAGAGCACGAACTGGCCAGAGTTGATTGAGCAGTCTGCTGCCGGGTTCGAGGGTGGAACGGCAACACTTCTGCTGGCCAATCGAGAGTTAAGCGTTGAACAAGCCGCCACGCTGTTTCGGAAGTTGGTACGGAAGTATACCGATATCTCGGGGACTTTGCAGCGAATCGAAAAGTATCTCGGGAACCCTGGTGAACGGGTGTCGGTTGAGATCAAGACCGCGATAGAGTTGTCGGACACTCTACCAAGTCAGGAAAGGCAAGCGGATGACCCGGAGGTACGTCGCCTCGTTGAGTTGTTGATGACCAAGGAACATCGCGAGATGGAGATTAAGGCTTTTTTTGAGGCATGGGAGGGCGCGATTCGCCACGCCAGATTCCTGCCAACTACTGCAGACATTCACGAGATCGTCAATGTTCTACTAACTGTCAATCGGCACGCCGAATTGCCGGATATTTCAGAAAAGCCGCTGTTTCAATAAATTCTGAGGCCTTTTGATGAAGGGCAGAATGTGCGAGCAAGTACGCCAATGGACTCGTCTTGCTTTGAGAAGAGCGTGGTCGGGTTCCCTCGCTTCAAGTGGCTCGCTGTCGAAAATAGTTCAAAATTGATTTGGCGGCGTTTCGTCTAATTCCCATTCCAACTAACTGATCAAAGGTTTTCGTGGCCAATGTAGCGACGTTCGTAACCCCGGCCGATTCCAGACGGCGAATTGTCGATAGACCAACTCGTGACTTTTGAGTCCGCTGAATACTCTTGAGCAGCCCCCCCAAAGGAGAGCAGTACTTTAAGTTCTCCTGTATTTCCAGCAGTTGCCAGTACATTCTCCGGAGTTGCCTTTTTACTCGTTGGCAACGCTCGTTGTCGGCACCGCATTCCTCGCGAAGACAATAGAAAAAGCACCGGATATCGAGCAGGGAACGCAACGCCCCAAGCAACCATAAGTTCTGGTCTCGCCATTGCTCCTCCACCCCGGCCAGGTTGTTGATCTGCCATTGACGCTCGAGATCGGAAATCGGTACTCCTCGCGCCCGCTCAAACAAAATGATCGCCCGAAACATCGCGATAAGGCCCGTCTTACGCGCTTCCCTTGAATCGAGTGACCTGCCCAACGAGCCGAGAAACTCATCGGCTCTGGACCTGCCTTCTCCACCACGGAGCCACTCCCGATAGATTAACGGGGTGTCAGACGAGTTCCTTTCCATCCAGGCTTCGATATGATCTGGCAAGGCCTCAGTAAAACGCTTCAGCGTCGGTGACCGCTCACTAAGCGATTCGATTACCACCAAATGATCCAAGGTATTCCACTGCGATAAGAAGGTATCACTGGAGTCGACCTGAAGCAGGTCGCGTAGTAACTGGCCAAACCCGGAGGCAATTGGTAGCGGCAGAGTTGATTTAATGGCCTTCGCGCCGAGAGAAGTCAGGCAGTGTTGGTTATTCTCGGACCGAAAAACGAGAAGGCGAGAGGGGTCTGCCATCCAGCTCAAGGCAGCGGAAACCATCTTGGCCAGGCTTCCGCCACCCAGTGACTTCAAGAAAAAGTTTTCAATTTGTTGAGTTGATGCTCCTTGTTCACCATGTTTGGCAAGCTGTAGCGCGACCAGTGTGGCAATCGCGGGTAAATTCCCTTGCCGAACTCCACTTGCTGGCGCATTTGCCACCCGGTCGAAACTCGAGACTAGTTCTGGTAACGGCTCATCGCGAAATTCCCGAGCGAAGCTGTTAACATCGAGATTGTCACTCGGACGCAAGAGAATAGTTGCCGTCCCTTCACGGTTACCTCTCCCAGCTCGGCCAGCCATTTGAAGAACCTCTGCAATCGACAGTGGTCCTTGGTTGGGAAATACCGTGTCACGGATGATCACATCGGTAGCAGGCAGGTTTACGCCCAAGCCCAGCGAAGTGGTCGCCACAACACACCGCGATAAGCCGGTCTTGACCGCCAGTAGATTAGCTTCCCGCTGCCCGCTGCTCATTTGCGAGTGAAATGGCAGGCACCCTTTAGGGCCAAGAATCTCTCCGAGACGTTCATTCAAAAGTCGACTCAACGATGTAGTCGATGCGGTCTGGTAGACAAATATCAGCACATTGGCTTCAGTTGTTTGCAGCGCCTTCGCCACCAACTCCACCACAACATCTTCTGTCTTCTCATCTTCTGTCAATAACGCCAACTGCTTCGCCAAAGGTGGACAGCGGTCTTTGACTTGAATCAAATCACACGGCTCCAGCCAGTTTAGAACTCTCTCCGTTTGCCCCAAGCTGGCGGACAGTAACACAAGGCGGGGAGGGTTTCTTCTCGTAATCAGCGAGGTGAGCACATATTCAAGGGTCGCTCCCCGTCGCGGGTCACTGATGAGATGGGCCTCGTCAATACAGACTGCCGTTACCGACTCAAACCAGTCGTTAAAGTCCGGATTCCTCAGAATTGCTTCGAAACGCTCGGGAGTCGCAATCACCAGCTGGCCGTCCTTTGGGGGAGGCGAGGTGAAGAGCTCGTTCGCTAGACGGTAGTCACCTGTTGTTAACTGAACCTGCAAATCAACTTGCAAAATCTCATTCAGTTCTTTGCGCTTCTGGCTCAGTTCGTCAGCTTTTTCACGAGCTAGAGCCCGAAGAGGTTCAAGCAGCACTGCTCGACCTCCCTGCTTGGCCGCATCTAGAAGAATGCCCAGTCCCACCAAGCTTTTACCGGCGTTTGTCGGCGCGGAAACTAAAAGATTGCGACGACTGTTTAAAACCTCATGAATCGAGAAAGCCTCGATTTGGATTGGCCGCGGAAATTCAGTTCCCGAAAGTAAAGAAAGCGATCTCGTCCACTGCGGTGATAACCCTAGCGTCTCCCAAGCACACTGAGTGTTAGAAGTCGGTCTTCCTGAGACACCACAGTTAATCAGTTCCATCAAAATCTCCAAGGAGTCGACTAAGTGCCGGGAAAAATTCGTTGAGTTGCAAAGAGGGTAACCGGTCCAATTTCGATTTCAGCCACTCTCGACGTTGCAATGTCGAAATTGGTATTCGGGAGAGGAAAAGCGGAGTCTCTTCAAGATTGGTATCTGCAGAGAGCGAGAATCTGCCTGCCAATGCCATAACGTGCGAGCGGCTAGGCCGGACTATTCCCCTTCTCCAACGACTAACAGTCGATGCATCAACGCCGAGATTTTCGACAAACTCTTTTACCTTCCCATGCTCCAAACCCCCAAAAAGGTAATCAATATTCCGCCAGAGAATCTCATCAGGCTTCAGCAAGCGAGTGAATCGCAGCGTTTCCTCGTCGATTCCCGTGCTCGCTTTGAGGTTCTTGAGCTCCTCTGGACTCGGGAAGGCACCGCGAAGCAGAGCCAAGCTGCGAAACCCATCACAACCGACCCAACTTGCGAGCAATTCCCGCCATCGGTCAGGGCTTTTCTCTTCCTTCGCCCAAAGGAGGTAATGCAAGTTCTCTGTGAAAAAATCGACCATCGTGCTTGGACAACTCCCACTAATCCCTGGGGCCCAAATTAAGCAGTGCACGAAATAAATTAAAAAAATTGCGAAAGAATGTCAATATGCACACTTGAAAAGCTCTTAAATTGCACGGTACGATGACCACCTTTAAAGAGGCTGCAAATGAACCCACCCCAACAAGAAATCCTCGATTCAGGGCTACTAATTGGGCCATTTGGTTGCGTTTTGAACATGCCGACTGGGAGCGGCAAAACATGGCTTTCTCAACGCGCGATTCAAGAAACCATCGAAAAAGGGGGCCGAGCCATTTATTTGACGCCATTGCGGGCGCTGGCAAACGAGATTGCCCAGCGATGGGCCAATTCGATGAGCAACTTTCCTGTCGGGGTTTTTACCGGGGATTTCGGCAATGGAAAGGCCTTCCCGGTTCCTTTTGACAAGGCGCGCGTGCTCGTAATGACACCAGAGCGTTTGGACGCGTGCACACGTTCGTGGCGTAGTCATTGGAATTGGATTCCTGAAGTCAACCTATTGGTCGTTGACGAGATTCATTTGGTGGGAGAACCAAACCGCGGTCCACGACTCGAGGGCGCACTTTCGCGATTTCGCCGACTCAATCCTTTTTGCCGTGTTATCGGCTTGTCTGCGACACTCGGCAATGCGGAGGAACTTGCGAATTGGCTGGACGGAATCACGTATCAATCAAAATGGCGTCCGATTGAACTTGAATGGCGAATTGCGCACTTCCGGAAACCTGCCGAGAAAACTGTAGTGCTAGAGGGCGAGGTTGCACGAAATCTGAAGAGTGGAGGGAAGTCGCTCGTTTTTGTGCAGAGCCGAAGGCGGGCGGAAGAGTTGAGCCGGCATCTTGAGGCTAACGGTATCCGCGCACGCCATCATCATGCCGGACTCGACCATGAAACCCGAAGAGATGCAGAATGTTCGCTTCAAAATGGAAACGTTGATGTCGTTGTCGCAACCGGGACACTGGAAATGGGATTGAATCTTCCCGTACGCCAAGTTGTGCTTTATGACCTGCAAACGTTCGATGGGCGAGATTTTGTTCCACTGAGCACTAACAGCGTTTGGCAACGCGCGGGCCGGGCTGGCCGTCCGGGACTTGATGACCGTGGCGAAGCAGTCCTGGTTTGTCCCAAATGGGACAAATCGGCGGAGGGATATCAGCGAGGAAGATTCGAGCCAATTCGCTCCCGCTTGGATTGCCCAGCTGCAATGGCAGAACAAATCATGGCCGAAGTTGCGAGTGGCATCTCAAATACCAGAATTCAACTACAACGCGCGTTCAAGCAGACACTTGGCGGAATGCAGGGAACAGTAGCTGACCTCGACCGCAATATTAACTTGATGTGCGATGCCGCATTACTCGAAGAAAGGATGGACGCGGAACGTACCAAAACTGGTTATGTGCTTAAAGCGACCAAAGCAGGGCGAGTAGCAGTACGCCACATGCTATCCCCCTTGACCGTAGTCACGGTCCGGCGAGTTCTGGCGAGGCACTCTGAGCTCAGCTATCTCGACCTGCTGACGTTAATGACTTCCACGATTGACTGCGAACCAGTGTTAAGCGTCGACTTTGAGGAGCTCGACTCTTTGGCAGCTGCAATTGCCAGTGAACCATCCTTTTTACTTCAGATTTCGACAAGTGAATTAGAGAAAGTACTTGAAGTCAGCTCTCGTCGCTTGTTGTCGTCCATGAAAATGGCTTACGCATTACGAGTTTGGACGAGACTTGGCGACTTCAACCAATCCGCCGAATTAACGGACTGCTACCCATTTGAAATCAGGCGACTGGCCGAATCGACTTCAAGACTGCTGCAAGCCACTTCGGAGTTGCTCAGTGCGGAGAAACTTGAATCAGACGACGAGCCGAAGGCTTGCGCCCCAGATGAGCCCAACATGCTTGAACGAATTCGGGCTTTGCAAAAGATGATCGAGTATGGACTGGATGAAAGCAGCGTAACGCTTTGTTTTGTTTCGGGGATTGGAGGAACTTTTGCCCGACGGCTAAGCCAGGAAGGGATCCGAGACATTGAGGAATTGGTGTCTGCGGAACCAGAAGAATTATCGAGCGTAAGAGGCCTGTCTCAGACACGGGCACGAAAATGGATTGAAGAGGCCACGTCAAAAATAAAGACATTTCACGGATTTAGAGTTCGCGACTTTGGCCCTCGAACCTTGTCAAAAGCTGCGGATTGGGCCCACGATATTGACCCCTACCGTCTGCGACGTTCACTTGACTTGAGCGTCGAGTGTTTGGGTATCCATGAGTACCGAGTTACGGGCGGGCTGGAACCGCATCAAGTGACTGCTGAAGGAACAACGTTTCATTGCGACTGCGTCGACTTTGAACGCGGCAATCAATGCAAGCATATTCTCGCCGTTAAAGCCAATCGGCGTGACCCCAGCGTTATTCGCACTGCCAAGCTTCTTTCGAACAATTCTGTCTTGGAGGGGCTTGACCTTTACCGACTTTGGCTCAGTCGAGAACCAAACGCAAGGATTTCAAAATGGAGATAGCTTCATCAAAGCGGGTGCTGGAGACGCCGAGCGGGCCAATCCCGTTGCCGGCTTATATTCCGGTCACTACTTTCGGACAGAAGTACCCGCTGGACGGATTGATACGCCCTTACCTACCCCGTTTGGCAAAAGCGGTCATGGTGAGCTTGCATTACGCGAAGCAAATGGAGCAGCGGCCGCGTTTACCCCTTTTGATCGATTCCGGCGGGTTCGCGGCATTATTTGAGGGAAGTCACGTTTCAGAAGAGGGCGAACTTGGAGTTCTTTACGTCAAAAAAGACGGCAACGACCAGGAGCAGGAACCGTTGCACCCCAAGTCCGTGCTCGACTTTCAGGAGTTACATGCCGACGTCGCGTTCACATTGGACTTTCCCATCCCACCGAACTTGGACCAGGACGAAGCCGTCAAACGCCACCGATTGACCATTACCAACGCACTCTGGGCAATCAAAAACCGTCGCCGTAAAGAGATGCGGCTTTATGCATGTCTTCAGGCGTGGGATGTCGAAAGTGCGAAAATTGCGGCGTGCGCATATGCGAAGGCCGGCTTCGATGGGATCGCGATTGGCGGATTGGTACCCCGGGCTAAGGATGCCAGTTACATCGAAAGCATCGTCAAATCGGTTCGAGAAGTAATGCCGGAGCTTCCGCTTCACGTCTTTGGACTCGGAAAACCTGAAATGACCGACTGGCTTTTCCGTCTAGGGGTCGACTCTGTTGATTCGAGTTCGTATGTAAAAATGGCGGCCGATGGACGGCTGTGGGGTGAATCAGGCTTTAGGCTGGACAACCCCTCCTCTACGGACAGAGTGCATCTGGCACTCTGCAATCTGGCAACTGCAAGCAAGGCTACCTTGCCTCTGTCGGCCAGCACTTGGTCATTTACAACCACTGCCATTCAAGCGTCGAAGTACCAAGTTTGATCTACAACCTTTTTAATTGTCAGAGGCGACGTTCATATGGATTCTTTTCGATAACCTCAAACCCGAGATCTTGGAGTGCCCAGTTCGTCGGATCGCCGCCATCAAAATTATTGGGGTAATCTTTGACGCCTTTCAGGTGACAAATCGCTCTACCAAGCACGGCTTTAGGCGAGTAACGCTTCCCTTGGTAAACTAGATCGTACTTTCGCGATTTACCCCAGCGCACATTGATGCCTGCATCCAAGTCAGCAATTGCCTGCAATACATGCTCGCGTGTTAAACCTTTTGGAATCCCCATTCTGTTACATCCTTACTCAATTATGTTGACGCCGGGTGTTAGCACCGAGTCTAGGTTGTCTTTACACCCGGAAGGCGGGGCGATTTTTCCTTTTTAAACGCCGGGCAATAGGTCTTCGAGTCGCACGCCTCGCACGTCGGCTCGTGGTCGGAGTTCTTCTCCCAGGACGCGATCACTACACCCGTTTTGGCCTCCTCTGCGACGCACTTCTCGATGCGGCCGACGGTTTCGTCGAACGCTCTTAGCGACTCCCGCTTTTCTTTATCTGAAATCGGGATGACGCGAATCGCTCGCTTCAGTCGGAAGTCAATCGACAAGAGCGGCGGCTCCTCGTCCTTGTCCTTCCCCTTCCAGTCCCGCAACACCCGTTCATCCTCACTTCCGGGGTCAGGCAGCACCACGCCTTCGGCTTTGTCCTTCAAGGCGCGTCGCAACGCGAAGAAGTCCGACTTGGTCGGGATCAGTTCGTTCAGGTAGACCAGCACGCCGGCGATGATCGGCTTGGTCGTGAGCAACGACCGCAGGTGGGCATACGTGTGGATCTGCCACTCGTAGATTTCCCAGAGGCCGGCCCCTTTCTCTGTGAGGTCGGGTCGCTTCATGCCCTTGTAGTCGACGATCACCTCGAACTCTTCGGGCGGCGTGTCGGGCAGTTCCTCGACAACCAGTTCCAGCAGCTTGTTGCCGCGAAACTTCGGGTTGTAGAGTTCGACCTGGGTGACCACGTCGATGACGCCGATCATCTCGTACCGCTCGATGTCGCGGGTCACGATCCCCTTGAGTTCGTCGGGCAACTTCCGCGCGCCACGCACGCGAACCTCGGCTTGGTTGATCAGCGGGAACAGCAGTGGGCCGAGTTCGTTGACGGCGGCCGTCGCCCGTCGTCGGCCCAGTTCTTCGGACTCGTCGTTCCAGCAGCGGATGTTCTGGGCCGCGAGCCGTCGGTCGATGCGGTCCATGATCTCGTCGAGCTGATCCTGCGGCCACGGGGGCAACTTCTTCTTCCCTTCCTTGACATGCCGGTAAGACTCTTCAAGCACGGCGTGGATGAACTGCCCGAACCACAACTGGACCGGGTGCGATGACGGCAAGTTGCCCACGCGGGTGTATCGATACTGGAGCCCGCAACGGAGGAAGCCGAGCAAGTCGCCGGTCAGGCTGTACGACGGCAAAGTGTTGATGGGTGGGCGAACAGAAAGTGCCATCGTCAGATCTCCACGAACGGTAAAGGCAGCCAGTGATTTACACCGGTTCGATCCCAGCCGGTGGCTACGTTCTCGACACCTCCGCCAGGTTTGGTCGCGTTCAGGCCAACCAAGAGCAGCACATCCTGGGGTCTGCTGAACGCCACGAAATACTGGCGGTACAGGTCGTCGAACGCCCGGTCGGCGCCGTCCCGCTTAAGACTGACGAGTGGACTGTGCGGTCGCATCAAGTCTTCAAGATTGTGCGGCGGACCCGGCTTTTGCGGGAACCGCTTGAAGGCATGGGCATGGTGCCGGGTCTTGAAGTCCGAGCCAACATCCACGATGACCAGCGGAAATTCGAGCCCCTTGCTCTGGTGAATGGACAGCACGTTGAGCCGGTCACGCGGGAAGCTCTCGATCAACTCTTCGTCCACGCCGGCCGCCCCGGAGGCAATCGGGGCGAGAAAGTACAGCAGCAGATGGCCGACGGAGGTTCTCGTGATGTCTGCTTTTTCCGGGTCGGTCACCACCCGGGCCTTGAACCCGCTCACCTGCTCGGCCGCGCCGAGTTGGCGAGTGAACACCTCGAGGTAGACCTGTCCTTCTGGGTCGTCGTGGAACTCCGGCATCCAGTGGATGAGCGCGTACAGCAGTTCGATGCAGGGAGTGCTCTTGGGCCAGCGGTAGCCTGGTCGAGACTCGCGGTCCGCCCAACTGACGGCGAAATCCTTGAGTGGTTTCAGCTTCTTGTTGCTGTCGAGCCAGGTGATCGCATTCGCCCGCCAGGTGTTAAACGTCGTCTGGATTTCGTTCGACAGGCCCCGCACGAGCGCCTGCACCGTCCCGCCCGGATCGAGGCATTCGAGGAGCAAGCCGCCGAGGCGTTCCACGGACGGAATACTTGCGAGGTCTTGGCCGCGAGGATTGAAGACCGGGATGACGGGGTTGAGTGATTCCAACTCCCGCTTCAGCAATAGCGGCAAGCGTTCCTTGGGAGGATCGCCGCCCCCGAATTCCTGCGGCGAACTGCACAGGAGCGCGCAATCGCCGACATCGCCGCCTTTCTTCTTGTCAACCTTGATCGTGTGTCCCTTCACCTTGTGGCCATCGCCGCGAGTCACGCGGTGGATGAATAGAGCCAAGTCCTCTGCGAGTTCGTTGATGGTGTCCCGGAACAGGCCAAGGATGGGCAGTTCGGATTCACGGGGTTTCGGATTCACCAGCGGCGGCTTGCCGGCGACGCGCACGCTCTGGTAGCCGGCATCGAGCGTGGCGTAGTGGTTGACGAAGTCGATAATCACTGATGATGATCGGTAGTTCTCGTTGAGGAAGATCTTCTTCGGTTTCTTGCCGACGGCATCGCCGAACCGCTTCTCGAAGTTGCTGAACAGATCGACAGTCGCACCGCGGAAGCGGTACAGACTCTGGTCGTCGTCACCGACCACCGTCAACGCCCCGTCGCACCGCTTGGCGAGTTCGAAGTAAAGTCGTTCCTGGAGCAGATTGGTGTCCTGGTACTCGTCGACCAGCACCACCTTCAACTCGTCGGTGAACTCCGTGAGCCCGCCCGAGGCCAGTCGAGCGAAAACCGTCTGCTCCAATTGAGCGAAGTCGACCATCAGTCGGTCGCTGAGTTCCTTGGCGTAGTCGGTTAGCGCACCGTCGAGATGCGTGAGCGCATGCTTCTCCTCCTTGGTGCCGCCCGACTTGGCGAACTTCTTCCAGTCCATTTGATCGTGATGTCGGCGGTCCCACATGGTGCGGACGAGGTTGTTCTTGGCCCCGATGTTCCAGCCGAATCGACCCGTACCGCGAGCGTCACAGAGAAACGTGTCCAGATCGTCGTCCTTGTAACGGTCGGACTGGAACAACCCCTGGCGGAGGAGCAACGTGTCGGAGACGAACTGATCAGCCAGGATCGGTGGATCAGTGCCGGGATCGCGGAAATCACGGAGCAACTCTTCGCAGACGCTGTCGATGGTTCCCGTGCGCACCTGGTTGATGTCGACCCGATCCAGCCAGAGTCGGTCCATCTTGCTAAGCTTTTCTTTGGTCAGAAGGTGCTCTTGGACCGCGTAGCCCCAACTCAGCAATCGGGAGCGAAGTTCCTGAGCCGCCTTCTTGGTGAACGTCGTCGCGAGAATGCCGCGTGGGGAAACGCCATCGACAAAGATGAGCTTGAGCATCCGCATCGTTAATGTGGCGGTCTTGCCGGTGCCGGGACCAGCGACGATGAACAGTGATGATCCCTTAGCCGACTCGACCGCCTGGCGTTGTCCAGCATTGGGCTTCCGTCGTACGGAAGATTCAAGTGCATTCAGGAATGTCTCAAAGGTGATCATGCTCTGCTCTTGCCTTTGTTACCTGGCAGTCTCGGATGCTCAATTCTCTCAGCTCAGACCGAAACAAGCCTTCAGAGTGGCCTTCAACTGATGCGGCTGGCAGATATGCGTCCAGCCTGCCGCATGAAGTTTCTTCAAGGACTTCTGAGCCCAAACGCCATCCAGAACAATCACGTAGCCGGCTCGAGAGGCTGACGTGATTGTCCCCCCGTTCTTTCGGTAGCCCAGAGATCGCCGTCTGGCAGACCATTCATCTGCTTTGTGGTCCGAGCCATACCCTTCCCCGACATACAGAGCGTTGAGCAGGACTTCCTTGGTGCCTTTCGTCAGTCTAAACAAATCGTATTTCCCGACAGGATCTGAAGGATCTGAAAGATCCGATAGCAGTGATGGGCATCCGCCATATGTACAACTAATGCCAAGATCCCGGCACACACTTTCGACTTCAAGGTAAAGTGGATTCAGTTTCTGGAGTTTGACAGCGGCATCAACACGGAAGGACGCCAACTGATTGGCGAGATCGCTTGCCTTGATCGTGTTCAGGTCGATGTGCTTCTCTGACAGGACTTCATAAAAGACATCGGTGGCGACGTCGGCGTACTCTCGAAGCACCACTTGTTCACTTCCGAGCCGATCCGATCGGATTGCAATGTTGTTGAACGGATTGCCTAGATTCTGGGTGTAGTTGGTGTGCTGGAACATTCGCCTGTTAAACGCATTGTGGCTCTCGTTAACGACGAGCGGCATGAGATCTGCGACCCAGCATCGCTCATGGGCAATCCCAGCAGTGGTACCCGTTTCGAGGCTTTCGAGGATTGCATCTGCAATCGCTTTCTTGCCTTTCTTCGCAAGTCCCAGAAATGTTGATGCTAATTTTGCACGCCGCGCGGGCTCGCGTATGTCGTCAAAGAAGTCCTTCATGGCGGGCTCTGAATCGATCTTGTCTTCGCAATACTTGCGAAGTCGCTTCGCATCAGGGTTAGCCACGAGGCTATTGAGGATCGGATCTAGACGATACTGCGGTCCAAACTTCTCCTCTCTTATTGAAGGTACTTGCTCAATTAGCTGAATCGCCAGAAGCTGCTTCTTGGCATCGGACGGCACCTTGTTGACGTCCTTCTGCTTGATCAGCTCCTCGAAGTGCCCATCAGATAGGAATAGCGATTGCAGCAGTGCCTTCTTGTAGTGTGTCGCTTCACAGGCCGTCGGTGCCGCACCAAGTGCGCTGATTCGTGCCTTCTCAAGAGTCCACAAGGGGGCAAGAGACGCTGACGCAGATCCCGCATCGATCTGCTGCTTCAAGACCTTCCCAAGTGTGGCGATATCGGTCGCCCGAGTTTTCTTCAGTTCAGCAACCGCCTCAGCAACATCGTACTCATCGTCTTCGGCTAGATTGAGTGAGTCTCGCTCGATGCGGATCGACTGCTGTGAACACGATGTGTTGCGCGGAATAATGTTGACGTCAAAGAATCCGCAAAGTGCCTTGAGATTACTTTCCGGCACCTCCGTCGCTGGATCACCGAACAGCACGTTTACACTAATGATTGAGCCGCCAAAGAAGCACTTCGCTTCGGATACGGCATTGAAGGAGCGTAGAACCTTCATCTGGAAAGAATTCCGAACGTCAGTCTGATGCACTTCGACCATGACGCGGGGCTTATCGCTGTCCGGAATCGTAAAGTCAGGTCGTTCATTTTCTGGATCATATTGCCAATTCTCGCGGTATTTGTAGCCCGTCGATGTAAGCGCCAATCCCACGATCCCTTGCAGGATCAGGCCGTGCCGAGTTTTGATTTCCGTTGCGTCCATAAGTGCTTAGTCTCCGCTATCAAAACTCGGGGTCTGAATCGGAAGCGGGATGTCCTTGTATGATGCGGAGACGATCGCCTGACCCCGACCCATCACCTGAAGTTCTCGCTCGAATCCGAAGAGATCGGCTGAGGCATTCCGGATCGCCTCTTTGCGTTCCCCCTCGTTGCCAAGCGACATCGTCAGCTCCGTGTTGAGCTGGGTCAGGACGCCGTGGTCGATCTCGGTCACTTGCTGGCTGATCACCGTGAGGCCAATCCCGAATTTGCGACCCTGGCGACTGATGTCGCGGAAGACGCTGCCGAACCGCATCCGTTCCGGGTTCAGGATGCTCGGGGCTTCCTCGACGACGACGTTAACGTACGGCAGTTCATCCGGCGGTCGAATCTCGCCATCGTTGAGATAGGGAAGTTGTCCGTTCTGCAATCGCTCCACCAACTCGTCGGCGAGTTGCCGCATCCCCACCTGGCCCTGAGCCTCGTCGTTGCCGAGCGCCTGTCGAATTGCGGTCTCCAGGGTATCCGCGTTGTCGGCTGATCGAACGGCCCGACGGAGCGCGAAGAGAACGCGCCCGACGATAGTCGTCACCAAAAATTGCTCCAGTTCCGTCATCAGCGTCGTGTCGATGGCGAGAACCCGTCCCTGTTCGAGCGAGCAGATGATGTCCGCCAGCGAGGACTGGTACTCCTGACCAGCCTCCGGATCGAACCGGGTGAAGACTCGGGTGTTCCCGTGCCGCAGGCCGCTCAAACGTCGTTGCACGGCACTGACGGTACCGGGTAGAAAAGCGCCGCCGCCACCTTCGCCGTGACCGTCGTCGTCGCCGAGATCGCCGAGGAGCAATCGGCCAATCCAGGATTCCCCGTGTTGGGCATAGCACTGGTTGGCAAACGCGATCTGCTGTTCCGTGAACTCCATCACACTGATCAAGTCGGCTGGAACGATGTCCGCCCGGGACAAACGAATCCGGCGTTCGAGGCCAGCGTCACCCTGGTTTTTAGCCGTCAGGTAGTAGAAGGGATCGACCAGTTGCTGCCGCTGTTCATCGGAGTAGGCCGACACGATGCCGTGCAATCCGTCCGCGCCGCCTGTGGCCAGGTGCCAGTTCTTGAACTCGTCGTGGGGGTCGATGGCGAGGATCGAAATCGGCGGGCCGGGAGTTGCTTCCTCGTGGACGCGTTGGTTGTGCTGCATGATCGACCGCAGCAGGACCATCATCAGATTGCTCTTCCCACACCCGGTGCGTCCGAAGATGCCGATGTGGTGCGAGAACGCGAACGGTGGCAGGTAGACCGGGACGCCCACGAGAGACGATTCGCCGGCGAGCAGGTCACCGATGTAGATGCCTTCCTGGCCGAGCTGGCTTTGCATCAGCGTTCGCACGACGGCCGCGACCTCGGGGCGATCGGGCGTGACGTGAAAGACATCGGACAGGTGCTGCGGCAATCGCCGGGGCCGGTGAAACGTCCACTGGTCGGTAGTCGCATCGCGTTTCGCATAACCAAGGACGATGCCCTTGAGTTCAATCAGTTTCTCTTCGCCCCAGTCCTCGGAGAAGTACGAGTCGGGCATCGTCAACTTGTTGCGAGCAACATCGTTCATCTCGATCGTGCGATTCATGATGTTCGCGTACTGCGTCGTCCGAAACACATAGAACCGCTCGGCACCCCGGTCACAAGGAAGCAGGAAGAGATCGCCTACGGCCACGTCGGAGTTGAGCGCAATCACGGTCAACTGGTAAGTGTTGCTCTCCGCGAGTACGCCGTACCGCTGACCAAGCTGCGTCACCAATTCTCCCAACGTCGCCATTCAGACTTCTCCTATTTGTGCCCGGTCGCCATCGACGCATCTCGAAACAACGAACGCTTCATCCCGGCGGACACGGCCGCATCAATAATCTGCCGACGAAACGACGTTCGCTCCGCCTGGGTCAGTGACGCCCGATCGTGGCCCGACTTCAGCGGGTAGGGATACCCGTACGACCGCTGGTCATGGCTCGCGTAGTCCAGTTGCTCAAAAATCCAAGCCTCGTTTGCCCGCGTCTCCTGTTCGTCCTCTCTCAAAATCCGTGCACGCCAGAATTCGGCATCCATGTCGAGCCGCAGAACTGGCACGTTGCGGTGGAAGCGAACGAGGTACGAGACGGCCCCGATCGGTGGCAACTGACGGTCCTTGGCCTGTGTCAACTCCCAACCGTCCTGTTCTTTCCATGGGAAGCGCAGATACCAATGCTCGGCCGGTGTTCCCTGCCCCAGTCCGGCTTTGTCACGGGCTATTTCCTCCAGGAGTTCCATGGCCGGAAGACCATGTGACTTCGAGACGGCGAAAAAGCCAATTCCGCGTTCCCGGGCCTCGACACAGCAAAGACGTTTCACGTGTTCGTAGAACAGGCTCGCGTCCTTGCGGGTGACCAGCGGCAACGAAAATGTCGTATCCACAAGTACGAAACGAGGCCGGGCCTCGCTCTGAATCAATCTGAGCGCCAGGCTCATCTCGGCGGTGGTGCGCAGCTGGATGCCGATGTTCCCCGAATCAGAGGCGTGCGGGCAAATCAGCTCGTTGCAGAGACGCTCCACGGAAGAGTTCCGGCCGGAGGCCGCCGCCTTCAGGCTTCGATAGTCGGAACGCTCGACGACGGAACGGATCGACTGGCCGACGAGGCGCTCGAATGCACGCTCCCATTCTTCCCGGCATTTCTGTTCGTCGCTGGGAAGCCAGGTGAACTCCGGCGGAGGCGAGATAACGGGAGCAACCTCACGAAGACCCGACGTCGGATCGAGCTGATAGACCGTTCCTTGGGCTACGGTGATGTAGATGAACGAGTCGGCGTAGGTCAACGACGGATAATCCCCGCTGCCATCAACCCCGGCCAAGGTGAACGGCTCGGCCGTCGTCGTGTGCCGAAACAGCTGGATCGAGTCAACGATTCGGGCTCGCTCTCGATCCGAGATCGTCGGTGACTCCTGCCAGTCTCGCATCTGCTCGGCCAACTGGCTCAGCCTGTCGCGGACTTCGACCCGGAGGTGTTGCGTGTGGCGCATGCTACTCTCCGTCCTCAAGGCCATCGAACAAGCTGGGCTGAAGGTCACGGACACCTGCATCGTGTTCGTTGAGGTACTCCCCTTGAACGGCCCGCTGGAACATGTCGTAAAAGACGAACGTGTTGTGGAATCCCCGCCGCCGATTGCGGTTGTTACCTCGGAAAATCACCACCTCAATGCCGCTATGCTGGCAAATCGAGCAAGGGCATTTCGTCCACGGCCGGTCTTCCAGCGTGCGCTGGATTCGCTCCCGGGTCCCTTTCCTGCTGCCCGCGACCAGCGTGTCGTACTCGACGAGTAAGTCGAGGAGCGACTTGGACGGAGCTGCCGTTCCGTCGGCGTACTGCCGTAACCCACTAAGGCAGGCCTGTTCCAACGTCGAGAGCTTCTCGAACGTGATCTTCTCCTCCTCGACGAGCCTTTTCGCTCGGAAACAGCCTTCAGCCTGAGGTACACGGATGGCCGAATACCATCCATCTTCGGTCAGGTAATTCCGGTCCGAACCCAGCCAGGCCTTGCGAAGCATCGATGCGCTATCCACCGAGTTCAGACCGAGTTCACTGAACCTGGTGATGGCCGGAAGGCGGGCAACACCGAAGAGGTGAAGTTGAACTTCACTCGGAATCACCTTGCGAACATCCCGGATGACCTGGACGATACCGTCGGTCGGCGTGCGCACCAACCCGCCCAGGGCCAGGTACTTGTAGCCCATCTTGACGTATTTTTTGGCCGCCTTGACGTAACTCTCGGAATCCCAACCCTGAACTGCACCGATCGGCACCCAGGATAGCTTCCGCCGCTTGTGCTCCTTGATGAAGTCGGCAGCATTCTGAATTGTCAGCTCGTAGCGAAAGAGTTTGTCAGCCTCTGTCGCGGCGACGATGAGGTGGTCGACGGACACGCCGAAGTCGAAGTCGAGACGCGTGTAGTAGTCGAGCACATCCTCCGTCGTGTATGGCGGTTCCTTTTCGCCGATGTACCCGAACGCGCCACAGTCGCCCATGACCGGGAACTCGCGAGGAACCCGCAGGTAGCGATGAACGCCGGTTTGGTTGATCAACGCCTTCTTTTTTTTGCTCTTCTCGGCGACGATTCTAGAGACAAGGATACCGTCGTATGCGGGCCACGGAAGCATCTGGTGGGCGTAGACCTGGTTCGACCAGTCGCCCGAACCGCCGGAGTGCGTATCCCGTTCGAAATCATAATCCGGGTCGACCTGATCGTCCCACTCAGGAATGAAGTACCTCAGCTTGTTGCGATGCGGTAACTCCCTCCAACGCGAAGGAATATCGATAACCCGATCAAGCAGGGGATTGGCGACAGGGCTGGATCGGGCCGACGACTTGCTGTTACTCGACGGCGATTTCAACTTGGAGAGCAGATCAGCCTTTGCGTCCACTGTCTCTGCAAGGTGGAGCGTCCCGTGCGCAAGTTGACTCAGCAGGCGGCACGCAACCTCACCTTTCAGTCCGACCAGACCGCACGAAAACGTCGTAGCTTCCGGATTCGACAGGATGACCGTCCGAAGGTTTGGCAAGGCCGGCAATTGAGCGGCAACTCCCGACCCGCAAAACAACAGTGTCGGTCCGCCAAACGACACCGTGTCGTCGATGCGGCACGCAGAAAGGTAGCTGTCGCCGAGTAGAATTAACGCGAGGTCGTGCTTCTCTCGGACCAACTCTCGGAACTGCTCGGGCACCTTAAGCTTGTCGGCCCATTGCCGCAGTTCCTTGGTCTTCATGCCCTGGAACGTGCATTCGTATGGGGCCAGTTTGCGGTCCCCGGGAACCAAACCGTACCCGGCGGACAGCACCCAGAGGTCGAGCTTGAGCGGGGGGCCGTTACTCCTCCCGTGCTCGCGGATGGCATGCACGCCCCGCATCAGCCGCACGTGCTGCTGGCCGGTGTACAGTTCCTCGGCTGGCAGCATCACGTCTTTGAGTTCTTTCTCACGCTGTTTCAGGTGCTTGCCGCCGCGCGCGAAATCGTCGAGCGTCAATGCTTGGTCGGAATCGACCGCTTTCTCGCCGGTGCAAGAGGTGATTACCAAAATCCGTTTCATCAATTCGTCCGTGAATTACGACTCCAATTAACCCGGGCAAACGCATTGTGATTGTGGATGCTTTCCATGTTAACCGCTTCCACGGAGAACCAATCAATCCGGACGTCTTCCCGTAATTTGACTGCGACGTTTCGAACGATGTCTTCTACGAAAACCGGATTGTCGTAGGCTCGCATGGTTACGTACCGTTCATCGGCTCGCTTCAGCAAGGGATAAACAGGTGACGAGCCACATTGCTCCACTACTTCAATCAATTCTTCAATCCAGATTAACTGAGGTTCACCATTAGGATTCCTGGCACTGCGAACTCGCAATCTCACCAATCCGCGTTGATTGTGTGCGCCGTAATCACTGATTTCCTTACTGCATGGACAGAGGCTGGTGATCGGAACCGCAACTTCCAAAACGAAATCTTCGCCTTCGCTGCTTGATTTACCTTCGAACGCGCATTCATAGTCCATCAACCCGGCCATTTCCGTGACCGGTGCTTTGCGTTCAAGAAAGTAAGAAAATCGAACCTCAACGTGAGCAGTTTCCGCATCCAGTCTAGCCCTTAGGTCGCTCAGCACCGCAGGAAGCGTGCGCATCGTCAACTCACCTCGATGTGAGTTCAGCACCTCCACAAAGCGACTCATGTGGGTCCCTTTGAAGTGGTGTGGCAGGTCGACAGACATCGAGATCGTCGCAGTGACTGCCTGTTCCTTTTGCTGGCGGTCCAAAACTATGATTGGATACCGCAACCCGGATACACCGACTTGATCGAGTGCAACCTCCCGAGAGTCGGTTCGGCTTTGTACGTCAGGGACCTCGGATATGGTACAGTTCGCCTTCATCACTCCCTCCCGGTGTAAACGCAACCACTCGAACACGTTTCGGACACAATCACCTTGCTCAGCGAGTTCAATGAGGGCTTCAGATTGTTCCAGATCCATTTTGCGATATTTTCGCTCGTTGGGTTCTCCAGGCCTTCAATGTCATTCAAATAAAAATGGTCCAACCTATGAAGCAGCGGCTGAAATGCCTGTTTAATCTCAGCAAAATCCATGACCCACCCTAATCGAGGGTCAATCGGTGCGTCCACGTGGATAGAAACCCGAAACGAGTGACCATGCAACCGGAAGCACTTATGCCCTTCCGGGACAAACGGAAGCCTGTGGGCTGCTTCGAAGGTAAACTCCTTGTAAATTTCCACTCAAACTTCTCCTTGACAAGTTCCTTCGGTTCGCGCGGTCCCACCCCTGCCCTCGTGGCAAGACAAGTCACCGTCGCTCGGTCGGCTCCTTGCAGTGCTTCCCTGTGATGGAGCTGACATCGGGGGATTCTAAGCGATTAGAAAACTGCCGTATGCTGTCGAGTTCGTCGCAGGTGTAAAGAATCTCGTGGTCACGATACCGGCGACCCAATGGAATCCGACCTTGCCTACGCCATCTCCATAAGGTCTGGCGAACCACACCAACATCCTTGGCAACCTCCGTGGCAGTAAAGAGCTTTTCACCAGAGAAAAAATACGGCATTGGTGTACAAGTAAACAGGTTGCAGAGTGTAACACTTCGGTATTCGGGACATGCTACCGACCGTTTGAGATAACGTCAATCTCCCGGAACAGGCGCAAGGTGGGTTGCTGAAAAGCTACAACCGTAAGCCCGCTTGGCAGGTCATCCGTGAGAACCTCGAAACCACGGCGAGAGGTTGACAACAGCTGCACGGACTGACTGAGGGTCTAGCCCTACCTTGCTCGACAGGATTTCAACCAGATCTTCCTGGTTGGGCTGGCCGAGTGCGAGGCGAAACAACAATCTTTGCTCTTTCATCCAGTGGAGCCAGTGCTTCTGTTCACTTGTCGGCACATCGAAGACGTAGCGATTGACGGTTCCATTCTTACAGACCCACCAAGGTGCCAATCCGGAATCGTCACTCAAGGTCTCGTTCGCCATTAATTCGATTCGCGCCCAGGGGCTTTCGCCGTCAGTTCGATTTGCTATGGCGGATTCAGCCAAAAGCCCCGCGATCGCACGTCGAATCGATAGGCCACCAAACCGTTGGATGCGCCCCTCGCGCTGCTCCAAATCGACGGGGTTCCGGCAAAGGTCCCAATGAACAAGCGTGTCGCACCAGGCGTGGAAATCGAGTCCTTCCTGTCCAACTGAAGTTGTAGCAAGCACGTATGGCCAAAATGGCGTATTAAACGCCCGGCGCATTTCATCCGTCCTAATGGGCTTCTGATCCGCCTCCAAGGCCTTCACCTTCGACTGAACGAAAGGCATCGCAACATGGCAACGTAGAGAAAACGTGTCTTCACGCTTTCCCTGCAGCGGGTGCAAAAAAAACATGCCGCTCTTGAGCGTCAATCCATCTTGTAGCTCAATCGCTAGTTCGCCTTTGCTCAGGCTACGCAAGCGAGAGATAATCCATAAATGCTCATCAAGAACTGACTCGAGGTTGCCGTCAACCATGACCCGAATCAGGGTTTCGGGATAGGATTCATTCTCTTTGCACAGCAATCGGTAGAACCATCGCTGATCCAAGTAATTTCGTAGGCCGATCCAAGATGCCGAAAGCGAGCGAAAGTACCCTGATTCACTTACGGCTTCCCTCCAGTGCCGACGCAAGGCTCTGCCAACCACAACGCCCGGAGAGCTGAGAGCATAGTCGACCAGCGCCTCAAAATTTGCTGGCTTGATGCATTCCAATGGTTGCTGGGCCTCCGCATCCCAGTCAGCAAGAAGCTGACCTAGACCGGAATCCTCGGACTCACCGGTCGCCACTTCCGCACGAACGCACCACCATGCCTCGCTAATCCAGTCCCAATTTCCGGCTGCATATTCGAGACGGGCCAATAACCGCCACGGAGGCAGTGAGGGCCCTTTGTCGCGGATTGCTATGCCAATCTCACCAATCGCCTTCTTAAGTTGTCGCTTTACCTCGCGACGAATTACATGTATGTCAGAGCTGCGAGCAGCCAAAGGATCCGTGGCGTGAATCAGAAAGGGCGACGGGTGAAAAAGACCAACCAGTGGATGCCGTTTCTCAGTGGCGGAAAGAAGTCGCCGCCGCGAGACATCGGAATAGGATAAGTGTTCATTTTTTAAGAAGCGAGATTCAAGGTCAAAGCTTATCGAAGCGGCAATTGCTTGCGGAACCGCACGAAACCGACTGAAAACAAGCAGTTTTCTGGGTGACTTTTGCGGCTCTTTCCAAACTCCCCGAAGAGGCCACCAGCCCGCGGTGGGTGGGAGCCAAGGCAACACCATCCGTTCTGACGGAGCAAGCTCCATCAAGGCTCTCAGCCGGGGATGTGGCCACACATCAGGGGTTTCAAATTGATCTCGCATCGACTCGGAAAGTAATGGCACTCCATCCGGAGCCGCCGTGCCGGCGGACTTCCACGCGACGTAGTGATTTCCCATAGTTTGCATCGGCTGAGGAATTGATGTCCAGTACGGGACAGCGTTGGCTCGGTGGGCATTGTCGAAACTTCGGCTGAGATGCTTGAATATTGCCAGGTCATCGGTAGCAACTGGCGCTGCAAGGCAATTCGTTTGGAAATGGTCCCATCCGTCGTCATGTGACGCCCGCTCAGTTCGTGCAACCACCGGACAGAGCAACTCCTCGACCTTCAGTCTCGCAAGTTTAGCTTCGGCGGAGCCCGGCTGGCCTTTTCGCAATTCCGCTTCCAGCTCCATAAAGGCGTGCTCGCATTGTTTTCGTTTTTCGACTGCTGCAGAATCGTTTCCATAGAGGAATTCCAGGAGCTCGAAAAATTCCGATCTGTGCGAGAAACCGGCTTCTTCTTCCCAACGGCGTGTGAATAATCGATATGGCGTGGCTGACAACAGGAGAAGCGCCGGCGGTGTCGCTGAGCCATCGCCTCGCAGTTTTCCAATCACTCTCTGAGCTGCTTCATCCTGTTGCGGATCAAGCAAATCTCGAAACCTCTGAAATTCATCGAAGATGACTAGATCAGGCTTTACTTCTTCAATCGCGCTCGCAGCAAGCGCGTTTCGTAAGTGAGCAATTAACGCCAACTCATCCATTTCGCCGTTTTCCCAGCGAGCACGAATTTCCGGCAACAGATGTTGCCGATCAGCAAGCTGGAATTCCTGGCGAACCGACTGCACGAACGCCTGTCGCAAAGCCACATTTGTTGCCTTTTCGCGTTGCTGAGCGACACTGTTTTTCCAGTTAACCGTAGCGTTTCGTTGGAATACCTTCTTTCCCCATTCATCAAAGAGTCCTGGCCAGACGCGTTCCACAAGCGCATGCACGAGCGCCCGTTCTTCTTGACGGCCATCGCGCCTATGCTGCTTGCGAATGGGGATCGAAGTGTCCGGTGTGAGCGAATACAGGTGGAGATTGCCATGTGTTGGACGATCGCCGGCAGTTAGCAAGGACAGCCGATCCACTGGACAATCTGCCAGAACTCTTTCTTGGGGAGGAAGGAGTTCCAATAGTTTGCGACGATTCTGCCTTGCAATCGCAAGGTTGCTGCACAGGTAGAAAACCACGAGAGGCCGCCCCAAGCCTAAAGACATGCGGCGGATAACGTGCTGAGCAACCACCGTCTTTCCTAAGCCAACCTCATCAGCAACTAGGAAACGGCGAGTTCGTCGACGCTTATCAAACGCAGCGAGTACAGCGCGGACAGTCGCCTCTTGAAACGGCTTGAGTTCGGTCATGTCCCCTCCCGAACCAACTCCCGGCGCAGCACTTGCCAGTTGTTGTAGAATTCCTCGACGACAAGTCGCTCTTCATTTGACTGTTCTGCTTCCGTCTGTTCCTGATACAGTTTGAAGTAATGCCGAATCTTCTTGTCGATTACTACAAGGCTTGCTGGATCCCGGCTCCACGACTTAAGCACTTCCTCGAGGGTAGGTGCCCACCACATTGGCGAAGTTTGCGGGGACTTGTCATGCGACCGATTCTTTACGACTTCGTCCCAATCGCCGCTACCATCTCCACTTGGCTCACCGATGAGCAGAGACCTGATCCAGAGTAGAAAAGTGCGTGGATCGAGGTAACGAGCCAATGCATGTCGGTCTCGCTCGTCACTGGGTGATGGATCCATTGGCGCTCGTTGGAGCCAAGACAGTGAGGACTGCTCTAACGTTAACCGACAGCAAACAAGTTCCGTTAATTCACATGCGGCAACCTGCGGCAGACGCACTTTGGTCAGACCTTTTGGCCAAGGAACATATGCCGCCGCTAGCAAGCCGACGCTCAACTGAATCGCCCGATCGGAGGGATTTGGATCGGCCCGACCCGAAAGATAATGCTCTCCGTTCTCGCTTAGCAGCTTGACGCTCCAGAGACCGGCAACCTGCTTTCGGCCCTCTTCAAGTCGCTCGCGGACTTCATCCGGTTCAGCTTGTTCGGTGAGCTCATCCAAGCTCAACGTTTTCGCAGATTTGACGAAGTCGCCCAGACCGTCCGCCACGTCGCGCGTCACCTCAAGCTCTGTCATAACTTCCGTATTGGGACCATTCCATCCCCTTTGCGTCGCATTCGCGCTGCCGGTCCATACAATTCGCTGAGAGGCTGTTTCCACATAAATCAACTTTGCGTGCAAGCCCCGTGGTTCCGGCTCCTCATCCTGTGATTCGGCATTTTCCCTGTCAGACACGTCGTCTGCCGTGTCTTCGTCTGCCACTGGCGCTTCGAGATAAAGGAGTTCATGGAAACCACACAATGGCTTGTTCATTTGGCCTGCGAGTTTTGCCAATTCGGAATGCGTCGACAAGAGCGTCCTATGCGTCCCAGTGTCACCCCACTTGCCCAGTTTTCCGATCACTGTGCCATCAACAAATGGGCTGATCACGACCAGTTTCTGCATCCTTGCTGGCTCCTGCGGCAATTCTCTCTTTTCATTTGAATTAAAGAGCTGCAAATTGCGGATTCTGCAACCAGATGGTGCCTCCCAACGCACTCGACGCAGTTCAGTTCTGACAGCGTTGGGAGACAAGCCGGGAAGATTAGCATGGGTTGTGAGCGAATGACCCAATGCTGGGACACCAACAATTTCAGTACCATCCCCGTCAATACGGCCAATCAGTGAGAGACCAATGTCCCAAGCGAGGTCTCGGGTCAGGTTCCGGCTGCCAATCCACAATCGCCACTGCGAGTTTTTTCCGTCTTCAAAAACCTGTTTCGTCAAAGCAATCTTGGGATGCCACGAAGCGGTAGTCTCATTGTGGTTCACCTCGCGAATGTAACGGTCGAGAATCGCCAATATCTTTGGCGTCTTTGCTGGCGCTACCAATCTTCCCGCCTGAGCTATCAATCGCACTCGGTTAGCCAATTGGTCGACCGCATTCGCGAAGTCAACTTTAATTCCTGAGCCGCGATCGTCATCCAGTCCTGCAAGTGCCAGTAACGCAGCGACCAATGCCACAAGATCGGCCGAATAACTTGCCAGAAGTGCATATTCCGTCTTCCAGCCCGGATCGGGACGAATAGCGTCGAGGTAGGAAACATTGGACCAACGACGCGAACTCATGATGCCCCCTGTAAATCCATGAGTAACTGCCGAACGTTTCTCCAGCGGTAGTGCAACGGTTCCGCAGCGGGATGACCTTCGGGGATCCACTCAGCACGACGCTCTCGCCCCATCAGAGTCTTTGACAATCTTGCACGTCGCCCTTTTCGCCGCGATTCGGCACGTTCATATGTCTCATACATGACCCTTAAATCGCCCCTTCGACCGCGAAGCCACTGCTGAGTGACTTGGAGTACCTCGAGGATTGCGCGCGGAACTGAAGGGGCGTCGCCCACAATTCCATCCACTTTCAACTCGAGTGAGTCAGCAGCGTGCAGATCGCAAACAGAATCGAGATTGGTTCGATGGATCGTGTTAGTCGGAACCCCATCATGCTTCTCCCGCATCTCCTCAACCAGCGCCGCGTAGACGCCACGACCGATAGCTGACAAAGCCGCCGCTTGTCGGGCAAGCACCAACGAGGTTCGGTCTACAGGATCCGCTGCTGCACGCACCTTGGATGACCACAACTGCAGGCTGTCATCCATCTCCACTCCCTGCTCGACCAAGCGGGCGAACAGGGATGGAACTCCGTTACTGCCCGGGCGCTCAACCGCCAAAAAACAGCCTCGAAGAAACCTCGCCTCTGCTTCCGCGAGTTGAAAATCAAGAGGTTGGGTGAAATCACTCCAGGCTGATGGCGGATTGGGAACAGAACAGAATATCGGCTCCTCTTCCAGCAATAGTTGTTTGTCGTCATCATGCAATTGCTGCCGAGTTGTCCGCCGAGCAACGGCCCGGTGAATCGTTTGTCGCGATGGCATTGCCCCATTCAGACCTGGTCGCAAAATTCGCCAAGTCCCCAATGCAGACCAGTAGGTCATGCTCGGAGGCTGAGCTGTGGGATTCGGATAACTTCGGATTCCGATGATCCCTGCTTCTCCTGATTCCTTGAGCCGACGGGTGAGCTCGAGCTCTTGTTTCTCGATGGCAGCAGCAATCCGTAGGCGGTCTGGTTGGGACGCGGCACGCTCGTACATCCAAGGCACAAATAATACGTAACGCAGCCGCGTGTGCAGGACCGATGTCCCTGGAAAGAAGCGATCCGCGTAAGCCTGGTGAAGCGACAGAAACCCAATTTCGTCGCGCACGCCTTCCGTGTCATCGCGCAGCTGAGTTTCTGCTCGACGCAATGCGTCCCGAGATAAAAGTGTCCACCCAAAACTCGACGGCATCGTAGCTCATTCTCAATTCAGAACAGTAGGAATTTACGGCACGTTTGCTCAGCGTTGCCACCTCGCTGATCCCAAAATACCAAGACTTTCAACCCCAGTGTTGTTAGCGTGCAGTGCACCTCTTTAACCAAGTCAAGCTTCCCTCGTGAATTCACTACTTTTGACAGAGTTAAATTGAAGCTGCCCATAGGGGCTCATCGTTCGACGTACTGGCAGTGCGGGTACCGTGAGCAACCGAGAAAGCAGCCTTTGATTTCGGGGTCGCGGGCGTGGCGGTAGACGAGCTTGGAATGGATGCCCTTGTGTTCGCACCGCGGGCAGGTTGGGGGCGCGACCACAACGACGTCGTGATTCTTGTCAGCGATTTCCTGGCATGTCACGCAGTATTTCGCATCAGGGAAGACTTCTATTCGTTCGGGATCGATCCGGTTGCCGCAATGCTGGCAAGTGACGACGGGGATGGACGAATCGGTATCAAGTTCAACTCCCGGTTCATCGTCCGGTGGTTCATGATCTTCAAGGGTTCGCTTGGCGTAGGACTCATCCGCTGGAGAATCGCTATTTGGATTTACGACCGGGCGTTCGGCCTCCTCGATGTTCCAGCTGCACCAGTCTGTAATCAGTTGGACGATCTCCTCCCCGTATCGTGCCGAGAATCGCCTGCTTATCCCTTCAAGTGCATTAAGTTCCTCCGATGTCTGGGGCCGATGTTCAGCTAATTCGATCAAAGTCTTGTTCTGAGTAATCAGGAAACGTGGGAAGCCCAATTTTCTTGCTTTGACTGCTCGCCATCGTCGGAGGGCCTCAAAGAGGCTACGGGTAGGCTCGGACAGACCGTCTGTTGGGGATGGCGAGATTTGGCTGGGATCATCTTCCGCAGCTTTGGGCTGCGTTACCGGGGCCGCAGGAGCGGGGTGTTCTTGACGAGGGACAATGAAAATAGATTCGGTTCCCGGGGCGTTGCAAATTGTGTCCCAAACCCACTTCAGGGTAGTCTCACCAACAATGAAGCCTTCGACTTTCGCAGCCAGGCGCGCAGCACGAACCCAAAAACCGAAAGTCAACTCGGCGTTCCCTTTATCCTCCTGAAGCACGCGGGCCCACCTCAACCCCAGGGTGACCAGCTTGCCGAGTTGTTCGGCGTGGCGATCGAATTCGGATTCATTCATCGGAACGTTCCGGGGTAATGGTCGAACGGGCAGTAGCTGATCCAGCGAGATTCGGCTCACTTTATTCTCAAACCCGGTTACTTTTTACGAAGCGGTCGAAATCGTAATGAACAGGTCATCCCGCTTTGGTGGGGGTGAGTGCCTCTTTCTTCTCATTGTTTGGCCCAACTTCATCCCTACGCGTCGTCTCCGGAAATTTTTCAGGCAATTGGGGACGAGTAACGAAAATCCACTCGTTCTTTGGCAGCGGCGCCTCCGCCCAAGCTGTGTTGGCTTGCGGCAGGGCAACTCAGCCCTCGCGCAGCCGCGATGCTCTGGGCCGGTTAAGGGTCGCGGTGGAGAGCCGAGTTTGATTGCCGGAGAGCTGGAGGTTTCGTTTCGGCTTCGAAATACCGAGCTGGAGGCTAGTGCGAAGCCCCGATGGGAATCGAGCAGCTTTCGGCGTTAGCAATGCCGGGCCGGGGGCAGCGGACAGACACCATTGCCAACTGCATCGCGAAATGGAACTCAACCCCAGAGCCACCAGACGATTGCCATCAATGGTGCGAAGAGGAATAGCGCACAGCCACCGGGTGTTGGCAGGCCGTTTCGCAGGATCCGCCCAGCCGGAGATTCGTAGCCGACCTGGCGCTTGAGCCGCCGCTTGGTGTTACCCCACCAGCGAAATGGCTTCAGCAGCGACGTGAGGCCCAGTTCCTTCTTCAGTCGCTTTTTAGCCTTGGTCACACCAAGGATCGTCTTCAGCGAAGGGCGGCGATGGCGGAAGAGTTTCATGGTGGACTCATGAGTTGAGACGGGGAGCGACTCTGGACCGGAAGTGTTTGATAATCACAGCGAATTCGGCGCCGAGCGGCGCTCAAAAAAATCACGGTTCCCCCCGGAATGATATCCACGGTCGGCCGCGTTAGGGACGCGGGCTACGAGCAGCAAGCCCACGAGCGGTAAGCCCACCAGCAGCAGGCTACGAGCAGTGACTACGAGCAACTGCACGAGCAGCCTGTGATTTGGGGGCCTGGTGGTTTGGCAAAGCTCAAAATTTGGGTTGAGTCCAATTTTACCGTGGATTTCCAGTCCGTCGGTGCAAGGCTTTGTCGACGGACTGGAAGTCCGCGCTCTTGCCCCAGCCGGTCGCCTACACGACGTGCACGCGCGAAGCGGGCTCCTGGATAGCGGCGACCGCTGCGAGCTGGTCAGCGCGCGGTGCGGCGCTGGGACCGGCGAGGCGGTGCAGCACGGCAGTGAGGTGTCGCTCGGCGGCGGGAGCTGACATGGCGAGTTGCGGGGAGGGCGATCGCGGCGGGGATGGGGCGGACGCGGTGGCTGGTCGTGGGGCTTGGCCGAAGCATTCTAGACCCGAGGCGCGATCGGCGAGAGCCGCTGCGCGCGAGAGGGATGCCGAGGGGCCGGTGCCAAATTGGGGGGCCGAACGGCATGTCGGTTGGACTACCGACATTGCGGCGGGAGGAGCCGCGCAGGCTCAAAGGGCCACGCGGCGTTAAGTGCAGCCAGCAGAAGGACTTACGTCAATACACCCGGCAAGGCTCGA